>Ga0181612_119835_pt1 | contig 13371 bp, 8 predicted proteins | sample HoacroProtozoa21_FD_119630 | JGI IMG/M metagenome (GOLD analysis project Ga0181612, IMG submission 119630) | Hoatzin crop microbial communities from Cojedes, Venezuel. Combined Assembly of Gp0051906, Gp0051904, Gp0051908
AGAAGGCTGGTGGAAAGTTACTCCACGGCCCCAGCCAAACCTGCCTGCTTCTCAGCTGGCCCCAGCACACCTGCGCTCCCAAATTCTCCTCCCATCCTGCTGCGCAGAGGGAATGATGAAAGTCGCATGTTTTAGAGCCTGACTAGCCTTGCCGTGCTCCCTGTTAGCTTATAAATCAGCCCTGAACTAAACCAAAGGAGAAGTATCTATTCTGCAGTTGTTTCAGTAGCTGAAAGGAAGTTCACAAAACCACCATCACGGGAATAACACGAGAAGAAATGGGCAGGGTAATGAGGGGACGAAGCAATCGGCCGGATCTGTTTAGCAAAGGAAACCGAAGTGAGTAAAAGTTTTGAGAAAAGAGCTGAAGCGCTGCAGATATGGTGCTAGAGACGTGAACTCTGAGAGCTTGGGCTTTGCTTTTATTCAGCAGAGGGCAAAAGCAGGAGGAGAGGCTGGAACGTGCTTCTTTTTCTTGCCAATTCAAATGGCACTCAGTGTCAGGGTTTTGCTGGTAGCGGGGTGTAGTGGTTCCTCGGGCCCTTGGACCAAGTGGGAAGCGGCATGTGGAATTAAAGGGACCAGCTGGGACCAGCAGCAGCCTGGGAAGATGCAACACAGCAGCAGAGAGCTTAGCAGCCAGGTCTGCCCTCATGTTTCAGCAGTTGGGAGAGGTGATGTCCTGCATCAGCCCTTGCTGGAGGGAGCCCACGCCGGCTCGGGGCTGCGTGGAGCGGCACGACCCATGGCTCTGCGCTCTCCAGTGGGCACTGAACTCTGCACACCCCCTTGGCCGCACAGCAAGGGGGGATCTGGGGTCACCTCCCTGCCCCGTGGCCCGTGGTTATCCTCCTTATGAGGAACTGGGTTCTCAGAGGGAACCAGCCTCTAATTCTCATTCATTCCAGTAAGGATCAGACCTCAGATTTAAAGTGTTTCCGTACAGGCCAGGCACAAGGTAACAGGGCAAGCTCTCAGATGGCTTGGATTAGCTGTTCTCTGCTGAAAGAGCTGTAAAACCACTCTGCCATATCAGCCGGGGATTTGGACCTATTTTTTCCTTTTAAATCCCTATTTCACCCTTGCCAGCTTTCCTATTGTACAAACCTGTGGTACAAAGGCCAGAAAACCAAGGGCACGTGGACATTTCACCATCCCTGGTCACTGGTGCTGCCTCTCTGCGTGGGGCAGATGCCAGCCCTCAGCCATCACAGCATGGGTGGGTGGGTGGTCACAGAGCCAGCCTGGAGAAATACCTGCCAGGGGCCTGGGACCTCCTTCCCCACATGCGGGAGGCAGTGGATTTCTCATCTGATTCCAGGAAATAAATTAGTTAATTCAGCTAGAGTTGCAATTAATCCAGGTCACTGCTCACACCTTCTCTTCAGCATCCTGCAGTCATTAGAGCTGTAGAAGGGAAGGTCTGTAACGAAGCACTGCTGATACAGTTCACCGTCAGGTCACGGTTATTAATGAGCTTTCACCTCTAAGATGGCAACAGCAGTTTCAGTGCTGTGCTCTGCCACATGCAGGAGCTGGTCCAAGCCCAGGCTGCAGCGAGGACAACAAGGCTGCCTTGTGTCCTTCTTTTCTTGCTCTGTAGGTAGAGGAGAGGTTAGTGATCGCAAACCTCTGAAGGCTGGATGCTTTGCTTTGGATCATCTGTTAGATAAACACCACTCTATATAGGACAGACACCTTAAATATCCATCACATACATGCAGGGCTTTGCAAGCAGGCTGTAACTAAAGTCTGAGGCAAAGACTGTAGTAGTGAAATATTCAGAAACCCTCTCCCGGATCCAAATGCTCCATCCCTTCATGTGTGACTGTAAGAACTTTACAGACATACCTTGAGAAATTAATGACCCTCTTCCTTATTTCTTTCCCCCCTTTTAAAGGTGAAAGTAGACAAGAGCCTTTCCTTGGACCACGTAACTCGGGACAGAGTGAAAATGGCCCACGGACGCAGGCCACCCACAAGAAGTCACCTAAAGGAGGTAAGTGCACCCACCCTGGGGTGAGCCGTCTCCCCAGCTGGGATCACCAAGAGCTACTTCTTCCACTTGGGTGCAAAACCCTGTGGAGAACCCCAGGTACAGACAGCCCAGAGAAAGCTGACAAGGGAAGGAGCTTCCTCTGCGATAGACTGCGCCAGCACCTCTAACGAAGCTCCAGGTTCCCATAGATCTGTAGCTGCTGCAACACGTTACGATATATTTAGCTTTCCATAACTCACGAGCTGCTTCACCATCTGGTGAGAGCCATTATAGTTTCACTTTAATCAGAAGAGTCAAAGCTCCTATATTTATTTTCTAAGAAACTATGATTTTGTAGCGACAGTGGTCTGAAGGTAGAAGAACTGCACAGTCGGTGGGGAGAAGCTGTGTTTTTTATTAAGCTAACTGGAAAAGGCAGACAAGCTTTCAAGCCCACAAGCCCTTCCTTAGGTCTGAAACAGAATACATAATTCTCCCAGGCAGTTTTATGGACCAGCCTGTCTACTCTTAACTGATTTTCTGGATCTGTCACTTAAAAAAAAAAAAACCAAGAAAAAACACCACGAAATAAACCTGCAGTTCATTTCCATGGGAAAGGCTCTTACTAATGTTTGATTCCTGTGATTTATGAAGAAGTTTCCACACACAGATTGATATTTTAGCAGAGCATTAATCTCAGCCAGGGAAGGTTTTTAAATCAAACCTTCTTTCTTCAAACTTCCAAGACTCTGACTTATGTGTCTGCACAGCACTCAGATGGCCCTCGCACAGAAAATGAGATGCCCTGAGACTTTTTACTTTGCATAGAAATGGAGGGAGAGTGTCTATTCTAGAGAAACGCATGGGAATGAATCATAGATTCCCATCGACTCCTGAAGAAAACCACAGAAGAAAACTTGACAAAATTCACAGCAGCAATGGAGTGTGGAATCTCTGTTGCCTAATACAGGTTCAATAAGGTAGGAAGCCCTTCCCTAGGCACTAAAAGGAGCTGTCTCCCCTACTCAGCTCCCTCTTTTCACAAGACACCTCCGAGGTTAATACCTATAAGACCTCTCACCTTCAGCCAAATTCAGGAGAAACTGGCTTACAAATTCAGAAGCAGGAATGAGGGCAAAGGGAGGGGCTAGAGCCTGCAGAAAGATGTGTATCACAGCTGCTGGCTGCAGTATCGTGAAGGAAATGGGATGAACGATGATTCTCAGTGTCGAAGCAGGACAGGTGAGGATGAGTGAGGGCCAAGCCATCAGGATGCAGCTTGCCTCCGTCTCTCCGATGGGCTGGGAAGGCAAAGAGAGACTGTAACTAAGCTCCCTACACTGCAGGAGTCTGGCCCAGGCTGCAGCTACGCCTTCGTGTGGTTTTGGGTTCCCTCATACAGGAACTGTCACCACATTTCTCCCTCCGGGGCACTGAGCTTACACGCTGCAATGACTTTACTAAGTCCATCCTTTTTAGGAAAACCCCTCTACTAGAGTGATTTGCACATAGCCTGTTGTTTGAAGAAGGTCTAACCAGCTGAGGCTTGGCCCTGGTAAGACAGGGATGACATCGGGTCGGAGGAAACAAGAAGCAGGCAACGATATTACAGTAGTATCCCTGGCCAAGTCATCTAAAGATCAACTTGGTTTATATGTTCAAGTAAAAATGTGACAGTCCCAAAAGCAGAAAGCAGGTGTGCTTTGGGTAGGCATCCTGTAAATGAAGGGAGCAGAGGGATCCAGCTACCACAGGATAAAGAATGAAAATATGGCAGAGCTGACCGCTTAGCACTGACAGGAAAACCAAGAAATAAGGTGCTTGTGGAACAGGCTTTGAGGCTTTCTTCTCAAAGGAAGTAGTAAAATAAGTTCTGTGCTTTGGTCCTCATTCTTGAACTGCTTATGGTTATTGGCTTTGGTATTCTCACACAAGTTGCTGCACTATCAGGCAGAAAATAACTCGGCAGCAAAAACGCTCATGGTGTTCACAGAATGTGCTGGTCTGGGGAAGAAGCAGGGCTGTGCAGGGGGATGGAAGTGCTTCACTCGATGCATTCAAGATTTGCTGCAGTGTATGTGATTTGACCCAACGTTCTTCCTTGTTGGGCGACATGTTTGGTATTCGTGATTATCATAGCTGGTTAGATTCTAGCATAGCAGATCATGTTGTGTTTCACTTGTTAGATTAACACTGGTAGAGCTGGCTGCTGCTGTTAGAGGGTAGCATAGGGTGATGCTTTACGGAGGAGTCACAAACTCCTTAGACTGCTCTTGAGCTATAGAAAAAGCTGCTCTTAAGAGCACTGGTTTTGTTACCAGTCAGGTTCTCCTTGCAGTTTCAACAGATGTAAGTGTAAACGGGGTGGATGTGTGAAGCAGCAGCCCCTCGCTTGCTTTGCTGTTTGTCAGGGTCTTGCACTTTAACTTGAAGTTAAAGGATGGAGCAAAGGCTTGATGATGGGGTAGATATTGTAAACGTTCTCTCTTGTATTTCAGGCTGCTAAGTCTACATCAGATGGTATCCTGCGACTAGATCTGGATATAGTAGACAATGGACCACCGAACTTTGATTCCACTGTCAACGAAAGTGACAATGCGCCACCTCAGAAAGAAACTCCAAAGCCACCCATGCCACCTACAAAACCCACTGGCACAAAAGAAAACCAAGATACAGAGAACAATGTTCCTGATGAGGAACATAAAAAACCTCTGTCTCCTCCGTTGCCTCCAGATAAGAAGCTGAAGGAAGGCATAGCATCAAAAGACAATGTAAATGCCAAGGAAGAGGGCTTTGTAAGCCCAGAGGAGAATGTGGAAGGATCTCAAGCACTGAGTGAGGAGAACAGAGAGAACCTCATTGAGGTCAGCAACAGGGGCATAGCAAAGGCTCCAATTCCTCTTCCTAAGAGCGTGCCAGACAAGCTAAAAGTAGCTTGGGACCAACCAATCGCTGAGCCTAAAAACGCAGAAGACTCGAAATCATCAGGAGATAGTAGCGAAGACAACCTTGCTGAGATTGCCACTGCAGATATGACAAAGCCTTCTGTTCCTCCTAAGGTTCTGTCAGAAAAAATGCTAGCCACAATGAACTCCAGCCATGGTGACCTGGAAGCTGGAGTTTTGGAAGACCTGGAGTCTAGCAGCTCCAAGCCCCCGGTGAATGGGATCACGGCCAGCGAGGCAGCAGAGTTCATATCCCCAGCAGTTGAAACTGAAGAAGGAAATGGGAGAACCTCTGCCGAGAAGGAACAGCAAACTTCAGCAGAAGAGACAGAGACTTCCTTAGCTACAGAAACAGGCCATGAGAGTGTAAACGCAACTATTGAGAAGAAAGAGTCTGTAGAAAGCACTTCAGTTCTCAAACTTCGCAGTTCTTCTCTGGGAGACTTGCTGTCTGATTCCAAAAATACACGGAGAGCACTTCCAGGCCAAGGTTTCCCGAAGGATTCCCATCCATGCTTAGCTAAAATGGAGGAGAAAGTTGCTAATGAAAGGGAAAAGGCAGAAAAACTTCTGCAGAAGGTTTTACGTGAGGGGTTGGAACAGGCCCAGGAGGGGAATGGACCCCCACTGGTGGCAGAGACATTGCTCAATGAAGCAGTAGAACAACTTCGGCAAGCTACACAAGTTTTGCAAGAAATTAAAGGTCTTGGAGAACTGAAAAAAGAAGCAACACAGAAACAGCAAGAAAAGCAAAAGGATCTAGTGACTCTTTATAGGAGAAGTGCTCCCTGACATACTCTTCAAAGAGACTTCTTTCTCAAAATCAAAGCTAAACATTTGCCATTTATGATTTGTACCATTGCTAGGCCAGTGTTTAAAAGGTGGTGTTTTGCTGTGCACACACCATGTTCATGGGACAGAATTCAGCTTTCAGTTATAGCATCTTTCTCTCTCTCCTCATGCTGTACATACCAGTCTGGTTCTAATCATCTTAGCACAGCAGAAGGTTACAGGACATAGAACGGTTTTAAGAATGTGAATGCTCTTAAAGGACTCTGTCCAAAGTCCTTTCAATGCATCAGGCCTTAAAAATTACTGGAATCAAACCAAGCCAGATTTTTGAAAGGAGCAGAATGGCTATCCTAGCAAAAGCCTTTCTGTATTTACAGGCAAGCAGATACCAGATTACACTGGCACATACTTGGTTTTCTCAGTTAAATCATTTAAGGATAAATGTAGTCAGTGTTTGTTCACTTGCTGGCAAGGTTTCCAAGACCACCTGGCCCAGTGACATCCAGGAATGTAAAGATAAATGGTCTAATCTTCTCCAAAGATACTCATAAAACCACATCCACAGTTAAAAAGTGACCTCACACAGAGGCAAACAAAACTGGCCAAGTCCTGACTACAAGTAGTGTCCTCAGATCTGGAGCAGCTGTGTGAAGGCGCTCGCTGAGTCTGGCTCTGCAGAGCTTTAGGTGTGCTAAGCACGGTGTAAGTGAACGCAAGTCTCAATGCATCATTGCCAGGCAAGTATTAATTGTTCCTGCTTCATTAATAGGGAAACTGAGGCAAAGAGGTTACACTTGGCCTTTGAAAGAGTGTCTTCTAGCAGCAGACATGTTGGATTGAGGACCATACCTATCTGGTAACTCCGAATCCCCTCATCATCATTGGGAACAATTAGCCAGGCGTTTGGGAACCTGTGTCCAGGAGATCCCTGGGAGCTTCCTAGGAGAGCTGTCATTAAGAAGCTTTAGGAGGTAGGCTCGCTCTCTGTGTTGTCCTGGCATGTTAACTGACAGGAGCGTGCACATCAGGCAGCGGGTCTGGATGAGATCCCTCTTCCTATTGAACAGGTCTCTACCTGCTGTGTCCTGGCTAGCCCGAGAGCCATGGTTTGGCACAGACATCTGTAATTTGAGTACATGGAGAGAAAGGCATTTTGTACACACAACTTCGGGGCTGGTCCCAGTGGCTTAAGTATATTAAAATAAAAATGCATCGCTACGGAAGGGTCTGAGGAAGGCGTTGCAGAAGGCTCCGGCACAATTCCCACAGCTTCCCTGCCCACCTGCTGAAAGCATCCACAGTTCCTGTGGTCTTTAGTGATTAGAGCTGAGATAAAATCATGTCTTTGCACCGCTGCTGTATAGCCCCGTACCTGAGCTGGGTCCCCTCTGTAGTTGCTCTGAGGAGAATCGTGCAACAGCCCGAGGGGCTTCTCCTTTGCTTAAGCCAGACTCGGGAAGCACAGAAAAGGGCGATCTTTCCACTCTGGTTTTAAGGAGTGACACGCTACCTAAGTTTTTTTTCTCTCGTTTGCCAGCACTGCCCTCTTAGCTCAACCATTTCTTTTTCTTCTGTTCTTTTTTTTTTATAATTTCCCAGGTTCCACAAGGCTGCAATGGGCTGCAAACACCCACCATAGCAGCAGCTCAGTAAAGCTTCATCTGAGCATCTTCTTAAGCCTAGGCAGTGGGCACTTCAGGTCTGGGCACAGAAATGTTGGCTTTGGGCTTCCAAATACCTTGTTTTTCACCAGCCGGAGCCACCAAGACAGGTAGTGACTAGAACTGATGCTTCTGCCTCTTTTGATTAAAGCAGCCTTGGTTGCAGTGGTCTGTCCCCCTCTCAAGACAGCCATAAACTTCGCATGGGAATTCACTTGTTATTCTCTCACGTGGAAAGTTCTACACAGTCAAACACTCAGGGCTCAGTTGCCAAAAAGCTTTGCTTTGAGACAAAAAGATTCCTATGTCCTAAGCCCACTCCCAGGCACATAGCCGGGAGCAAACTCGATCTGTCATTTGCTGCTGTGGATTCAATGTGAACTGTGGGTCTTATTTGCCTTTCCAGCCAAACTTAGGGCAAGGGCTAATATCACAGACAATATTCAGTGCCTATCTGCTATCTAAATGTATTTTTCTGCATGTGCACTTTCGTTTACCGAACACTGTGTGGTATGAATGTGAGCTGTCAGAACCCGGTGTGCACTGGAAGTCGAGGGGCATCGGCTTCAGAGAGCGGGCAGGCTTTTGCAAGATGCAGTTCTATAACGAGATAAATTAGATGGGGAGAAAAACCCAGTTCACACTAACAGGAATATACACAAACCAGGGCGAACTCTGGGTACAGGTTCATATCCCAAGGCTGAAGCCAGTCCTAAACTCCAGGATGGGCAAAATCAAAGCCTGGAGCTGAAAACCCAGGAGAATGGAAACAGCTCATGGGATAGCTCAGTCCCCTAATTTACGTACAAACGCTTTTGCTCTCGCAGGTGTTTTCTCCTGCGGTGCGTTCTGTGGATACTTGTCTGGCAAAGCGCTGATGAAGATGCCCAGACATCCCTATGTGTTACAGCCAAACCTACAGGATGTGCTTATATTGACTGTATATTTTTATATTATACTGAATATTCTAATGAATAAATGTCTGACATTTTACTGAATACCCATCAGTAGGAATCTTAACAGATAAAATCCTCTATATCTGTTAAGTAATGGGCAAGTTAAATCATTTTACAAGATACAGCTAATTAATGTATTTGCTGTACTAACAGAACTTACTAGATTTGTATTATGTCTTGTAAATAGGTATAACTTAAGTGGAATCTCTGTAGCACCCAGTAACTCTACTGCTGAAAACGCTGTATTAGAGACTCTTAGGTTTTAACTATTTTTTCTAATAGGGTTAGCAGTTCATCCTAAAATGTCTAGCCTGACCGTAAGCCTGATTCACCTGGACTTTGCAGGAAATAACGGATCATGTTCCTTCTGCAGTTTTCCCACCTGCTCTTCTCATTCTGGTCATGAGCCAGGCCCTGCCTAGTGCTGGAAACTGCCTTCTGGCATGTTTTTACATACTCCTCTGAAAACGGCAGCGCTGGTCAGTCAGAGACAGGATCCTGCTCTATTCTGACCTCATACAGCAACTCCCATCTTCAGTGTGCATCCTGCCACCGTGCACTTTTCTTTTTTAAATCTCGCTTTAAACTTGCATTTAAAGTTACATCTAATTTCTGGCTGCACTCAGGCTGTTTTTTTGTGCCTGAAAACCCTCTGGGCATGGAGCGCTGGGGTGTGAGTCTGGGTTTGGGCTGTGCCACCAGGTTACATGTCTGTGACAGGAAGGAAGTGAGTTTGCAAGCAAGCAAATGTGGGTGACTGAAAAGCAGCTGCTGCAGCCTGTGGAAAGGCAGCACTTTGTCTCCTGCTTGTAAAGAGCTTTGAGATTTGGCAATAAAACCCCCTTTTAAATATCAGCTGTTTTAAGAGCCGTTTATCCTAAACAGAAGCAAAGAAGAGCCACCAGGAGAGGCACACAGAGGCTTTGCTGTGGAGGAGGGCGCGTTGCGCAGGCTGTGGTCAGGCTGAGCTAGATGCTGTGCTAACCACAAGCCCAGAGGAAGGAGAAGCACGAGGGGCTGCGGCTGGCACAGAGCTGGAGCTCTGCAGTTCCCAAGTCATCCCTCCCTGCCAGCTTGGCTGCCCTGGCCAGAAAGCATGGCCGAGGCCAGGACCTGCTCCTGCTCCTTCTGGAGCAGTGGGAAGCATCCTCGCTCCCCGCGGGCACCTCACCAGGTGCAGTCTCCAGCACTGCTGTCTGAGCTGCCCTTAACATCTTCACGTGGACTCACTCGTGTCTACAAAATGTTGAGCTCATTCAGAAGTCGTCCCCGTGGTGGTGAGCAACATCAGAGCCTCGTTTCTCTGCCCAGATGCCCATAAGCTGTGGGAAGATAAGAAGCTGGTATCATAGTGACTACTTCCCTTCTGCGAAAACTGGGTAGAAACTGGTCAGTAGGTTCAAAAGTTACAAGGAAGCAGGGAAAAGAGTGCAAGTATATGCGCCATCCTATTGCACAAGCTTGGCTTCCTTTGGGTAAAAAAAATGTGCTTAGCAAACCCTCTAACCCCTTGCTGGGAAGACGACTGTTCCTCAAAGGAATGTCCAAGAGACAAGGTTGATTTCTGCAGATATACTCCAGAGAAAGGCAATCTCTTCCTCTCATACTAAGCAAACAGAAAACACATCACATTTTCGCCTTAAATTGGTGTTGGTAAGGAAGGGCAGTGTCTAGCACTGTATGAAACATGATTTAAAAAAACTCAAATGAAAACATACATAGTATTGGCATATGGAACATTTGCCTGACTGCTTTTAATTGAATGGATAGTCATGGGTTACTGGTTCAAAGAGACTGTGTTATTGTGTAATCTGAAATAGAAAATGCAGGGCCTAGGTTCTGTCCAGTGATGCCACAGAACTCAATTATTTGCCACTGAATAAGAGCAGAAAGAGCTCTTCCAGTCCCAGGGTGCCAAAGGATTTACTACAGCGTTGGCTAGTCTACTCTAATGACTAATTATTCTTGGTATTAAAAAATGTGTGGTTTATCTTAAATATGAGTCATCAACAGTGAAGCTCTCCAAGTTTTCCCCTTTCCAGCTTTTAAGAGTTAGAAAATTTGCAGGCACAGAAGATATCCACCATGTTTAGAGAATGGAGATCCCTGTTTTGTTATGCTATGCAAGTTCACATACTTCCAAAAGCCAGTGCTTAATTTATTCCAGGAAACTTAGTCACCATGTTCCTCTAGCGCCTTACCTCACGGCTGAGCAACCCACAATATTCCTGTGACAGCCGCCGACACGATGTTACAGAGCATTAACTATTTCATTCTCGGCAGCAATCCTGCTGTCCGAGGTCAATGCGAGGTACTTGAAGCCATGTATTGTCCGTCCCCTCCTGGGTATCAGAGACCCAGTCCCACCAGTTTCCCTTCAGAGAGCGGCTGGAGGCTTCGCCCTCGCATCTCCTGCTGTGCAGCGTCGGTCCCCTCTGCCTGAGCTTGCCCAGCTTGGCAGTTCAGAGGTTGTAACGTACAACGTATGGGGAAACAGTGAAGGACTCCTGCCTTCCTTCATCTTTACTGAAGATGGTATGTAAAGCACATGTATTCACGCCTATAGAAAAAAAACTCTGGCATATTGCAAAATTTGTAAGAAGACAGGAGGGATGGCTGTCAGCAGTTTATCACATCCAATGGGTAAAGAGAAAAAAACAAAGCTGGCTTCATTTGCAGCAAAAAAGTTTGAAGGCTTCTATTTAGAAAAGTCTCCCAGGCCCAGGGTGAATGTACTCTGGAATGGGATCCTCAGGGGACCTCTGTCACTGGGATTTCTTAAGAGCAGATATGCAGGGAAGGTGGGTATATCTCACACTCTTCTGCACAGAAAGGTGGATGAAACTGTTGCCTGGGGGCCTTCCCAGCCATATGATTTCTGCAGGGCACTGGCAGAAGCCTCGGCCACCAGACTCAGTGGCTAACAAACCCCACAGGCTATTCAGGTCTCTAACCATAGAATCACAGAACCTGTTATGTTGATATTGTTAAATATAATAATGCTATAATAATTTTAAAACATTAACCCTGTTTTTCCTCTCGCTGGGGAGCTGTGGGATAATAAACGTGCTGTCCTAGCGATCCCACACAGACCCTGCTCATACCTCCTCAGCCTGGCCTGCTCTCCCCAGCTTTCTTCTCTTCTCCTCTTCCACTTCCACTCCAGACTTCAGTTCTCGTCTCTCCCCACTTTCCCATCTCATACCCCTTCTCTGCCAGAGCAGCTGATGCCTAGAAAGCTCAGCGCTGCGTTGACAGAAGCTGTCCATAAGTTTTAGTTGTGCCGCTGCCAAGAAAACCTCCTTGTTGCTTGCCCCCGTTGGATTCACGAGACAGTTTCTACATCCCCACGGGGGATAAGTTTACGCTTTGGAACGCAGGCATTTTTCAAAGTCGGGAAAGGAATTTTAAAATGATTTGCTCAAAATAAATGAATGAATGGAATCAAAATGCTAGGAACCCCAGCTAGAACTACTTCCATTTTTTTTACTAGCAACACTATTGGCAATTTTTTTATAGCATCTTCCAATACGAAGACCTCAAGATATTTTGTGGCCATGAATGAATTCCGCCTTGTAGTGCAGCCAGGAGAGACAGTGGAGCTCTCAGCCTGCAGAATGAAGGCAAAGGCACAGAGCATTGAAGAGCTGGGTCCCAAACCCATTCTCCTGCAGCAGATACTTTTATTTTTAATTGGTGCAGTAGTGACATTTTGCAGCAAACATTAGATGACCTGAACGTTAGACGGACAGATGAAGTGCTCCTATAAACAGCAAACCAAACAAAAAGCCAATTCTGAGAATTTGTCCTTTGGTGACTTTTCTAACCCTTAGCAGGGATAGGGATGGACCCTCAAACCCTGCTTTCTTTGGGCGATATTACAGTTAAAGAACTATTATTCCTAGCCTGTAAGTGGGTAAGACATAAACACAAATACTACAGATAGCTGTTAAATCTACCATATTGTTCATTTAAATGAGAAATAAGAACTTGGAAGTATTTTGGAGATGTTCTGGTGGAAAACACAAAGCCATTTGGAGCAGCTGCTGTAAGGGGGTCTGCTGGAGATGAGGTCAGAGGCAGGAAGAGGGCAAGACGAGGGGAGGCGATGCTCGGAACTAGCTCCCATTCATGGGTGAGGATGTGATGCACATGCAACGCAAACCGATCCAAACTCTCCTTCCCCTCAGAACTACACAGCAGGGTCATATCCAGAAATGAGGATGTTTGAAAACTGGTTACTGGCTTTCCCTTACCCCTTACTGAAACATTTAATTCCCTCTTGGTCTCTAAATGGGTTTCAGATGCTTGGTGAATTTTTTAATGATATTAATATTTTTCCCTCCCACCCAAAAAAACTCAAGTAGTTTTGGAGGAAAATTATTTTTTTCCTTCCAGAGGAACCTACCTTGCACGGAAAGAAATGCTTCTTAAAGGAGAAATGCTAATCAGTTTTAGATGCAAGTTATCTAGCCCCTACATGGGGATGTTTATCACTGAAATTGATAAAACACTCAAAGATCTCCAGAAGTCCGACAGACATGCAAGCCAGCATGACTAACTGGGCGAGGACCTGTGCAATCAAAACTGCAAGTTCCTCTGCTATTTCATTCGCAACTAGAAGTCAGTTTTGAAACACTGGCAAAATGCTCCAGGCTTGTTTAGACCACATCACCATGACAGCAAAGAGCTGCCCAGATCTTCATGTATTGTACGTCTTTGCAAGGAACAGTGGCGAAGGGGAGACGAAGCTCAAAGGTAAAAACATGGCCAGATGTCATGTGGGAGATCACAGGAGACGGCGGTTTGAACCTACATTCTCCGGTGCCAGTCCCCAGCACATTGATAACCTTCCTGTCCAAGCCATCGAGCCTCTGATCTGCTCTTTCTCTGGAGCGACGCTGGATTTTCAACAGCATGAGTTGAATTTCCTGAATGAGGCAAATGAATTCCACTTATTTTTGACTGCCAAGAACTAATGAACTTCTGAAAGGTCATCAGTTCAAACAATAGTTATGTATTCGAATGACAGGCCTGCT
>Ga0181612_155244_pt1 | contig 13371 bp, 8 predicted proteins | sample HoacroProtozoa21_FD_119630 | JGI IMG/M metagenome (GOLD analysis project Ga0181612, IMG submission 119630) | Hoatzin crop microbial communities from Cojedes, Venezuel. Combined Assembly of Gp0051906, Gp0051904, Gp0051908
CCAGATGATCCCCAGAGGTCCCCTCCAACCCCTACCATTCTGTGATTCTGTGATTCTGTGATTCTGCAACATGACTGCAAAGGAGGAATGGTCTAGAAGATACCTCCACATTTCATGTTGCTGCCCCAGAAAGAGTGTTTTGATTCTTTAGTGGTCTCTGATGACTGTATAGGAAATCCATATAGACTCTGCTCTTCTGGTAAACCCAGATCCATTCCAGCTAACTGGGTTAGGGTAGTATCTAAAAAGATCATAGAATCATAGAATCATAGAATCATAGGTTGGAAAAGACCTCTAAGATCATCAGGTCCAACCTTCCACCCAACGACACCATGCCTACTAAAGAAGAAGATAAACCTGCTTGCTCCCCTTGTTTTGGAGAAAAGCATTGGCTGGTACTTCCTTTTGTGTTGGGTTTTATCTAGGAAGGATATGATAAATGACTTGATTTATAGTTCCCAACCGGACTTAGGAGTCAGTCAGGCATCTAGCAGATAAACACCTCAAAACTAAAGTGCATTTGGACTTGCACACGAGCATGACTTTAGGTGCATTAAGAACAGTATATAGAAAACCAAGCCTGCTACAAAGCACACGTGCCTCATGCTTAAATAGCTGCCAAGTAGAAACAGGATTCAAACCGGACCTTAGCAGCAGCTATGTGTGTGCTTAGGGTGCAAGCAAGAGGAGTGGGACAGGTCTTCCTCTGGTGAACAGATCTTCACCTGTCTCACCTTTTGCTAGCCCACTGGATCTAGCACAAACATACTCTCCTGACATTGCAATTTAAGGAAGTACTCCGCAGGTAAGGCACAAGTGAAAAGAAATTCTGCTTTCTATCCTGCATATGCCTTCTACAGCTAACAGGTATTGAAAGACTTAGTAATGGCTCTTTGTGACATAACTGAAGAGCAAATGCTCAGTAAAATGTCACCTGAAGTGACAACATTTATTGGCTCATGAGAAATTGTCCAGCATGTGACTTTCTAGAAAGGGGGAACTGATGTCTAAATAATTGCATTATCAGTTTTCAAGATGACACCAAGCTTCCATATGTGTTCATATTTGCTTAAGTTGAAATAGGCCTGCAAACCTAATAAGAATGAGTGAATTGTATCCATGTTTGATTTGATGACACATTGAAAATTATAAGTTTATGTGAATTAATAAAGAAACGAAGCAACGTGATTAAGAGAGTAGCCTTGTTAAACAAGGCTCTTGCACAATAAAATGTAACACTAGACAACTATGGCTTAATTTTAGTGTTGCTTGAAAATGAAAAGTGATGTAAAATGGCACTCTGGGGTTCCATGTTTGTTAGATCTTAACTGCTTTCAGATCAAACACACTCCCTTTATCAATAAGAGATGTGTTCTGTCAGTACTGGAAATTCTGCCTGCCTTCTAAAACTCAGAGTAGCTTCTCTTCTCCTTGTGTCTGCTTCAATGTCTACAGGAAGTCAAGGTGTGAATTCATTCAAGATACCTCAGCCCTAAGATCTTCCAACTGTGCTTTTTTAAAATTTGTGCAGAACTCCATGACCCCAGGTTTGGTGATCACCGTGTTGAGAATGCCCTTCAGGGATTCAACACATTCAATGTTAATGATAGTATGTACAAAAGGTGCTTGCAGAACTGAACACAAAAAAGAGTATTTCTGTCACAAAATAGGCAGATCTGACTGTATGCACACAGGGAAGTGATCTCTTGAGTAAGAAGAGCATTTTTACATATCTGCTTTCCAGAGTATGACTACACTATAATTATTTTTGACAATACATCAGAGTAATGTACTCTGACATATTCTGTAAAATTAATGAAGCCATGGTAATGGCAGGTAGAGCACCAAGCACTTCGCTGTTAAATCCTCAGTGAGTGGTTAATTATAGAATTAGGGACTTCAGCGAGAAACTGTCCATTCTCCTGCTAGTGCAAAGAGTCTCATGGGCTTTCAAAAAAGTTGATTTGTGGTTCAATGAATTATAAATTTTAAAAAAGGAATATAATAAGCTACTAATATTCCTAGTAGAAGATGGCAGATGTCTTAAAGAAAGAGACCAAATTATTCTGTTCAAAGAATCGATATGTGTACACTTGTTAAACAGATTTATTTACCTGTTTCTTTAAATGCTAGTTATTTTGTTCTGTGTGATGATAACCACAAAGGAGGCACAGTCATTTCAGCTCCTTCATAGAGCCTTAAAGCATTTATTCTAGCTGGTTTTTTAACCCAGTAATGATTTGTCTGCTGAGAAAGTCTTGATCACTTTACTCATTCTAAGAGTGGTAATTAATGAAAATGCATATTCCTTTTTTGTTGGATGCCTTCAATTCAGAAAACAACGTCGGTTTCATTTTCCTGAATCCGTAAATTCCTTTCTAAATGGAGAAGCATGTAATTTTGCCTTTTAAGTCCCGGAGGGTTTTGTTAAGGGGTAATCATTTCTGAAACCACATGGGCAGTGAAGGTAAATCCTATATTGGCTCACTGAGAACCAAAATTGAGATCTATCTGGAGCACTGGATGGTTGAAACACTTAGCAGATGATTGGCAGCTTGTACTCCGTCAGTCTACCTTTGTAAGTTTTTAAAGCTTATGCTAGCTCATACTAAAAGACATCAAATAGGCAGAAAATGTTGACATATCGTCAATGTATTCTAGTAGTAGAATCACCTTGAATTTGATACTTGACACTAACAGAAGATAAGTCACTCTAATATCTTCAGGGTAGGCCAGGCAGCCAGAAATTCACTATTTCTCCTGCAGAGTGCTGTTGTCTACATCTCTGCACAATTTGGGCCGTGTCAGTCCCACATACATGCTTAGCTTTAAATTTGCCTGTTGGCTTCCTCGGTACTGAACGTGCTTCCAGGTATTCTCTAACACCATTATTGCATTGACTTCACCAAGAGCTCTTGTGCAGAGAGCAGGAGAATGCAAGAGACTGCTGGCTGTATTGCTCACTGCTAAGTGAAGAAAAATCCTTGCATTAAAGTTCATAATCCATAGTAGGCAAATCAGAGTAAGTGGAAACAGAATCTTAAGATTTTTAGAGATATTTAACCAAAGTAACACTTTTCAACACTTTGGCACTCAAAGCTGTATTCTTCTAAGTGAAGCCTTTACCAGAAGGGTTATGAGAAACAGCTGATGAGACGGGAAAAATCAGTTAATCATATTCACACCATGTAAGAAAAAATTAGTAAGTTCCATTTAGTGTAATCATTCAACAAATCTTCCAACTAAGCAGATAAGAAAACTTTGGCAAGACTACAATACCTGCATCTTCTTGGTTTTCACCTGCTGGCAACAAAAACTAGCCACAGAAATCTAGTGACAAAAAATTTACAGATTTTTTTTCTACCTTTTTTTTCGACTTCTATCATGCCAGATGAAAAAAAAATAGGGTTCTTCTACCTTGTAAACATGTAGAACACTTTAATCTCCACTATAATCACTCTCATCAAGTGTGTTTCTAACAGAGATAAGAAACCTGGCACCGAAGTGAAGTTAGCTATGGGTTAGTGAGGAAGAAACGGGCCCATTGCTGATGAAGGCTGTCAACACTTCCCTTGGGTGGGAAGTTGCCCAGTTCTGTCAAGGAAATTAGAGTACCACGGCTACTCAAAATGCAACTCTGGGCATGTTCTCACTAACTCTTTGTTGCCCAGTTTTTATCTTTCTGTTTCTGGTAAAAGTACTGGAGAGGTAGGTCAGTGGGAGAAAAACTTCAGGTTCACTGGCTGCCTCAGATATCCTCTGATCTTGTCAACATGGGCGTGACACAAGATCCAGACACACAGCCAACGGGAACAAGGAGAGATCTCTGAAGCTAAGGCTTCAGATATTCATGATGATCTTTTAAAACAAATTTTGGATGTTGAGGACATGAGACACAGCCTCTTTTTCCTCAGGTATGTAAGGAGAAAGGAGCACACTGAAGAGTGGCAGGGTATCTTTTTAATATAGCTACTAAGTGTGGCATAAGGCGTCCTAAATAGATTTGCATCCAGAAAAGCCCTGTGACTCTGTGTCAGTTACTTTGAGAGGGATCTGGTGATACAGAATTTAACAAAATGCCAGTTCAATATACTGCACTATATCTTCAAGGTTCAAGGCACTTTGGGGTGCCATTTGTCAGGCAAGCATCTGAAATCCTGCTCCTTTCAGTTTTCATTGCTTTGTAATGTCTCTTTGTGCAATAAAATTAGATAAGACAGAAAAGTCACTATATGTACCTTTAAATTCTTTGGCCCGTACTGCCTGCCTGTCATGGATTTCATGCTGACTTGCCACAAGTAAGAGTAAACCAAGATCCTGACAAAGAGTATCCTTGCCTTCAGTGATGGAACAGGCAGAAGAAGGCTAATCAGTCCTGTTTCATTAAACAGATTTCATAAAAAATCCGAGAAATCAAAGTTTCAGTACACAGTGGCCACAAATGCTCATGACAGCCTAACATTTTTATTTAAAAAGACCATTCACAAAAGGCACTTTACTATTTACATCATTCAAACTACAGAGCAGGATACTAAAGCTCTTTGATTGCCATCCATATGTTCGCAGAATATTATAAACCAAAATGAAGTCCAAAGTCACTCTATCTTCTGATATGAGAACAAATTAGCATTGAAAAATATTAATAATTTACAAAGGAGACTACATGGACAAAGTGATCAAAGCAACACAACAACTCCGTCATGGGAACTGAGTTCCTGAAAGCACCTCGGCTTCCATGGGCTTCTAATGTCCCTTTCAGAGGTTTTATGAATTAAATCTTGATGCCCTTACTCAGTATTTCTACAGTCAAAAAGCCATTGGTGTTTTTGCCTCAGAAGAACATCAGGTGTAGTTACTGACTGAAGAACTCCACAAGTCAAACACTCTTCTCCCAAAGGTCCTCCTTTCCCCACAGCTGGAGACTCGCCCTCCCAGTTTTGCTAGTGGACTGGAGGAGGCAATTGAATAAAGATGTATTTTTTGAATTTGTTTTGAGCTGGATATAGTTCCTCATCATATTCACGGCACATCCTCACAAAGAGCCCTGCCAGCACAACCTTAGGGGGACTGCCTGGTGGCGCAGAGGCTAGGGATGGGGAAGATGGTAGTGCCTTAAGGCATCATTGAAACACAGCCTCGGACGCATTCCCTTCGACTAGGGAGGTCTTTAGTTAACGCATAGCTTGTAGTACTGCTTCTGTAAGCTACAATGATATATGCAAATAAATCGGTGAATTGTTTGCCGGGTCATGTAATAGTAAGCTGGCTGTATTACTGACTTAAGGGTACAAGCTGGTTAGAAACCACTGCAAGTAGTCTACAGCTTGTCAGCCTCACTGAAAGCAGTTATCGGTGCTCCTCAGAAAAAGATAGGCCCTTCTGTCCAAGGAATACTTTTGATGTTGAATAAAGTATCTTTAAATTAGTACTGCGAATCAAGATTTAGTATTTCTGTTTAATTCTGGTAGATAGAATTTGCTGCGGTACTTGAAAAACTGCTCTTTCATTAAGATCCCATTGATTTCAGAATAAAACTCTGGAAGTGACATTAAATACCATAGCCAAGTCCATCTAACATTTTGCTGCTGAAAGAAGGAGCTTTGGCTTTTCCCCTCTTTCCTATGCAGCACCCACATGAGGGTCTTGCACTACTGCCTTCACCTCACTCCCAGGAGCATGGCTGCTGGCCATAATTTGATACAGGGCCAGCTTCGATACCAGACAGCTGCCCAGCCTTGAAAAGCTAAGTGAGAAAGAGCTGTGAGGTGCTCTCTGGAGTCAACTGCTCTTTGCTTGAGTGACGCTTTTAAGGTAATGCTCTTGGCCTTGGTCCTTGCCAGAGCTCCACTGCAGCCATGCCCATGCCCAGCAACGCATCTCACTAACATGGCCATGGTCCATGGACTTAACTTCCTGGCTTCTCCTCAGGCCCTGCTGCGTCACTATGGACGTGTCTGATGATCTGGGCTCTTGGCTGAACCCAGCTACCATCACTGGGTTTGTTCTGCTCGTCTCCCTCGTTTACTGTGGGACAGGGCTGTGGGGTTTCTCTCTTGCCTGTCCTGTTGTCACCCTGGCTCCTGGGTGACATTGACGACACAACCCATAAAGACAATGGCCACATGTGTGCATGACCTGGCTCTCCTCTGATGTTCCAAAATGTAGGATGATGTCTGTGGTGGCGTTAGACAGACAGCTGCTGTTAGGACAGCTTAAAAACCTGAGCTGCTTCTGCCACAGCCGGTGTCAAGGACCCTTTTAGGAAAGGTCCTGCAGCCCATCCAACCAGCAGGCTATTTTAAAAGAAGGGTCAGATAAAGTAAGCCAAGTCTGCTAACACCCAGGAACACCTGAAAGATAGTACAGCTATGCCACAGTGCACCATAACATACACCTCTGTTTTTCACCCTGCTAACTGCTTGAGTTCACATTGAGCCAGTGATTAAATATAACATTTGTCATCTTGATAACATCTTAAACTCTGTTTTTAGTAACTGGGCTATACAATAGTAAAAAATAGGAGGCCTTAATTATGCGTTTCTATATTCAAGATATCTCCATCATTATGCCAATTAAAATTTGTATTCATTTTATTTAATGACAAAGCCACATTCCCCTAGAAATTTAACCTTTTCTGAAGGCCCTCATGTCAGGACACCAGCACAGTGAAACGAATGCATTCGCAGCAAGAACCTTCCCTGTCTGTTCTCTTCAGTAACACTGGGAAAAAAGATTTGCTGTTTCCTCTGCTGCGGTTGGTCATACTGCTTTCTCAGCTTTGAAAGTAAAAAGAGAGCAACCCAGAGAAGCATGGTTGTCTCTCCACAGCAAAGGGACTCAAAAAAGCAGCAGCTGTTTATGATATGCTCTTCCCTTCATCAGCTACAGTGCTAACTGCAGCCTGCCCAGGAAGCAGCAGTACTGAGCCCAGCACGAAAGCTGGTATGAGAAAGGAACAGCTAGATGCCTAGTGAAGCTGCAATGCCAGAAGTTATAAGAGAGTTTAAAGACAACAAAACAGCAGTGGATGATACTAAAAATGCTAGTCTCTTTCACCCAAAGATGTGGAGTGGGTCTTGTCTCACTTATCTTGCATGCTAGGTACCTACTTCAGAGCACCCTGGGCTGCTTTTACTGCTGGTGACGAAACACAGGCACTGTGTGAGGGCACGCATGATGGTCAGATGTTTTTAGCTATCTATGTTATGATTAATACATTTACACACTCTGCTGACAGAAAGGGAAGCCTTGAGTAGCAGACATCCCAACCACTAGCTCTTGCATTTTCACACATAACCTTCAAACATCGTCAATCCGAACACAGGATACTTCTCACTGCAAAAAAAGCTACGAAGAAAACCAAAAAAAGAGAATGAGGTGCACTGAGAGATGAGGAGCAGAGCACTAGAAAAGAACTGTGAAGAAGCTGTCCCCTCCTTTGTGAGGACTTTTACATCACATTCAGAACATTTATTTCACAAAGGGTTAGTGCCTTTTTAGAGAGATGAAATCCAATCAGAAGCTGTCTCCGGCCTATGTAGATAATTATCATGAATGAAACCAATTTTTCATGTTGAAATGCAGTCTCGTGGCTCATTACAGACATTACAGACAGAAAAAGTGTATCCAGTTCAGGTTATAAATGAATCTTCTCACTGATTTACAAATGTTAAATGGTCTGAGGTATCCACAGCGTGCCTAGAATGAAAATAAGGTTAGACTCTTTCGGAGTAGCTACACATCCAGTTCAGGAAACTTTAGCTCATTATTTTAGTTATGGGCATCCAAAATCAGTGTCGCAGAGAGCTTCATTCCTTACTGAACGCTGACCAAATGTGGCAGATCTCCCTTCTGGGTCAAACAGCTGAATAAACACGTGAATGTCATAATCAGTAGCTGGCATTTTTTACCAATTTTAAATGAGCTGGTTTGGTTTCAAAGAGACAGTCATCAGAGGAGAAAAATGCTTCACATCTCTACAAAACATCATAACATCCTCTCCCAACAAGGAGCTATCACTTTTGGGAACAAAAATACTCCCACAAAACCACTTACTTCAAATCTAGGTAGGTCTACACTATATTGTGGAAAATTGCAGTAATTGTGGTTTATGCCCAAAAACACTACAGGTTGTATAGGCAAAAAGGGTAAAGAGGACTGTTATTGCCTCCTGCCTTTGTTCCTCAATTGAGGATATGAAGTATTAATCCTAGATCCTCAAAGATGACTAATCACGAATTCAGTGGAAGTGTGGGCCTAATTATCTCTGAGGATTGGAGCCAAAGCAATTTGCTAAAGGTCACCAGGAAGTCTGTGACCATTGCAGACAAGGAATTTGAATCTGATAAATGTGAATCCAAAACCATAACCACACATTGTTCGTGACTTCCGCTGACAGCTTTTAGGAATCCTGAGGAGACCGCTTCAATGATAACCTCTCTGAGGCTCTGAATTCAGCAACACAAACAACTTACTGACAGGCGAGAGCAGCTCTGCCTCTGCCAAGCACTAGTCACCCTGCAGCAACTGTTCTTTAAAGTGTGGTTAAGTGTCGAGTGGTTTGTGCCTTGGTGAGTACAGGCTAAGCTAGCTCACGTTTGCTGTGGGGCAAAAACATTTCCACAGGCTCTCCCAGCAGAATAGCTGCCGTGGTGCAGACTTGCCGTACGATAACTTGTTCAGGCAGTCAGTCACTCCTGCTGACTTCCAAGGATTAGCAGAAGACATGCCCCATGGCTGAAAAGCGGCCACCTGTTTTTATTTTATCCCATTTTTTTGTGATAAAGTATATTGAAATATTGGGGGGGAGGGTTTGGTTGTCTAGTTCTGAATATGAAATTGGCTTAGTGTAATTCTCCGACAGGAGTTCTATCATTGCTAAGCTGATTAGAAATCCAGGAGCAACACAGCTGAGCTCTATTGTAAGCTATCACTAACAGTCACCACTGGGAATTACTATGTACTCCTGAAGAACAAAATCCATTTTAAATCAGAATGAGAGATGCAGGACAGTCAAGGAAGATTGGAAGGTGACTGGGTAGTGTTATTAGTTAAATGGATTTTATAAAACATCAGTTTTTCAAAGCTTTACTCACTAACACGCTATAAGACCAGGTCCTCGGAGATCCTGCATCTCATCAAGGGCAAAACTTGGAAGCAAAGAGAGAGCTGGGCTATAAATCGTTCCTGAGGGCTTGGTTCCTTGAAATCCTCCAGCAGTGTAATCACTGAACTTTTCAGAGTACTTGATCACACAGCTGGCATGCCCTAAAAGAGGGTTCCAATAAAACGCCTCCGACATGCATTATCAAGCAGCATACAAAACTGCTGCACACGCAGAACCCTTGTCATCAATCGAAGCTTTGAAGGCTGCATTCAGCTTACAAGGAACTTTCTGAAGTTGAAGGACATTTTGCTCTCTCCCCACCGATGTCTGACATCATCATCACGATTCGCGTCTGATGCAGGCCAGCTACGTGCCGCTGCATGAGTGTGCGAGCTGACAGGGAACAGGCCAGCAGCTCTCTTACAGAAGCCATCCTGATGGCTCCATTCGTTGAACAGCACTGAGCGATCATACGATAGTTCGCGGCTGTGAGGTAACGGCAGACTAGCAGAGTGTTGAGTGCAAACTGTCTGCATCCTTACCTTGCTGCCATTTGATTCTTACCATGATCTTGGCCATCTCCCTGAGCGATCATTGCTGCCTCTTAATAAGGAAATGTGGTCTTACGTAAGTAGCTAGATTAACAGGCATTAATGGTACAGCAAAATTAGTGCAAGTTTCCTCTGACTTCTTTTGTGAGCTACTTCCTTCCTAATTTGGAAGAATTATCTCTATTTGCAAGAGGGAACCAAAGACTCCTTATAAATCCATTTTTTTCTCTTGACATAGCCAACACACACAGCAAGATGAGGTCTATGACTGAGACAATTCTCTCTCCATACAGACCACAAAAGATCCTTCACATTCTCCAGCGCTAGTGATCTGGGCCAGATGGCTCAGAAAGGTCACTTTTAAGAATATCTTGGAACATGTGCTTGCTTGCTTTTGAATCTAAAGCTGAATGGTCTTGAATCTTATGTCAAACGTCATCCCAAAGCCCCAGATACCATGGCAACCTCATCCTGGAAGTCCCTACAGCTTGCTATTCCAGCTTTTCTCTAGGACCCTGCATTTAAGCACTGCTTTTTTGCTCATTGTGTGCTCCTCTGGGGATGTAGACGTCTACTTTTCGTGTCAATCTTCCGACAGTGAAAGATACTGAACCGGAATTTGGCACTGACTAACAAGAATCACTTAACACAAGACGTGGGATAGACGAACTATGCTGTTGGGTTTGCGGAGCTGGGGGTTGTGGTTCCTGTTCAGAGGGTAACTTCTGGTTTTATTAAAGCACTCTGTAAGCTGTGTGATCACTTCAGAGAAAGGAACCCAGATCTTCACCTTATAAACTTCTCAGCTGTGAGACTTAGGATCTCTTTGGGGACTCCTCTCTTGACCCTGTTGTGCTTGCCTTCCTGGCTGCTTAGAGACTTCACTTGGAGTGAGTTGCTGTGGGTACCCTGTCCCTCTCACAAATACAGCTTGGAGGTCAATACACTGTTGGAAGGAAAGGTAGATGGTTTGCATCCTCTGAGACTGATGAGGATGCTGAATCCAATTTGCACACTTCCTGGATGATTTAGACTCTTAGAAGATGTGAATTCTGCTCTGTGAAGTACTTGTGTCTGGATGTAGCACTCAAGTTGATAGAGTCACTTAACATAGGTTCCTATCTCTAACGGTACAGAAGGATGGGATTTCAACCACCCCTTTTCCCATGGGCTACCACGCCTTTTCCCATGGGCTAACTCCCGAGCTTTCTGGATTGCTCTTTGGAGATGCCCTGGGACATGCCCAAGCTATGTGCAGACAACAGAGTGAAGTGCTGGATGCTGACAGAGGATGCTGATCCTACCGGATCTTCGAATCAATGCTCTTCCGCTTTTGGGTTCTACCACCTCACTCTAATGATGGTGCTACCTGAGACCCCTGCATTGTCCCATAATGTGCTCCATGTCTTAACTCTTTATGCTGTCTGCCTTGGGCCCTAACTTACATGCTCTGGCTCATTTGCTGAGGCTAGAGGGCTACTTCTTAGCTATTGTAATATCTATGTGTGAGGCATACCAGTAGTTATTGTGGATCTTTTCAAAACTAACTTAAAAACAGAGTCTCATTGGCTTTGGTGATGGAACTAATCAACTTCAGTCCAAACTCCCTGTAGTAGTTAGACTCCTAATTTCCACAAATGTCAATATAAGACAGCTTTTTAACTCCTTCTGGAACCTGTGTCACAGGTCCTTGAAAATCCCTGTTTCCCAGCTTTTAAATCCATTGCTAATCCTATCATCCAATGCCGAGATTCTTAATTTCTTACCCCCGAGTCCCCTCTCCTGGGGCTGGTGCTAGTTGCATCTGCAAGAAATCATGAGTCAGTCATGAGTCATGACAAGCCAAATGCTGTGTACAATTAATTGCCTATTTACAGTTTGAGAGAGACACTGATCCTGTTAGGGTTGCAGTGACTTATGAATAATTACAATTCCTGAGATAGATTTCATTTTTCCTGAATTGACACAGTCAGATGGCACTGTCTTCTCAGCATAAGCCACTCACAAACACGTACATTCTTGTGCAGGAAAATCTGGTGCTAGCAGCCAAACAGCAATCTGCAGTTCATAGTACACACTTGTAATCCCAGTACCAGTACTTGAACACAGAATGGTTTTCCTGGAGCTTTCATATGTTCTGCTCCTTCTCACAAACGGCTCTTACAGACTCCAGGCTCGCCTATGTTTTAGTCACTGTTAATATTTACCATAACTGCTAATAGTAGGTCAATGATCAAGGGAAGTGTTTATACAGAAAAGCTCTTTTGGCTACCATTATTTTTTGCCATGTGGTTTGCTTTAAGTTCTTCAGGTGAGACAGCAATGATCATAATGGAAAATTTTCCAGAAGAACATGAGGAAGAACTTCTTTACTTTGAGGGTGACGGAGCACTGGAACAGGATGCCCAGAGGGGTTGCAAAATCTCCTTCCCTGGAGATATTCAAAACCCACCTGGACGCCATCCTGTGCAACCTGTTCTAGGTGAACCTGCTTTAGCAGGGGGGTTGGAGTAGACGACCTCCAGAGGTGCCTCCCAACTCCTGCCATTCTGTGATTCTGGGTGATTCTGTTATCTTTTGCCTACTTTGGATGCAAATGTACTTGACTACACACAAACCCCTCAGGTCTTCAGGCACCCCATGTGGCATTTGACATTTGTATTTTCTGCCTGAGCACTGCTTTGCCTTGGCTGTGGAGCTGTCTGTAGACTTCCCTGTAACAATGAGAACCTCTTCATCAAATTGTCTTAATGGAAGGAAATCCTCTCATACTGTAGCTGACAAACACAATAGACTGCAAGCCCAAGAGACAATGGAGGGCACATTTTGCTCTTCTAAAATCTTTTGTATTAGATATGGCATCAAACACTAGGGACTCCATCAGGTAGTCACTTGCCCATCTTCTATTCCAAGGCATTTCACAGACTGATAGATAGGGATCAAATGTGTTCCTGATGGAGAGAGCGGTAATCTGCAAAAAAGGGATGGCCAAATACTAAAATGCAATGACAACATATCCAGCATCTGCTGCAGATATGATGCCACACATTCCTTATTGGATATAGAAATAAGGATGGCCTACTGCTTCAGTATTTTACTAGTCTGTTTGGTTCTTAAAGATATTTACCCCAGCAATCTGCAGTAAACACTTCCACTGTGTCTTTTATATGATTGAATGAACTATGAGAAAAGGTGGTCATGTACTGCTATTTCCATTTTTCTCCTCTTTTTCTACTGAATCTTTCAGAATCAATTCTTCAGGGAGAAGGCCAAGTCCAAGACTTTTGTGGAGTACTGCCAGCAGAGAATTTGGCCTCAGGTTTCTTTTTGTGTATGATGAATTGACAGCCTTGTACCTGTAGCCAAAGGGAGCAGATGGAAGAAATTCTAGTGACAATTTTGTTCTAGTTGTATGCTTCAACAAAACACAAAATATTGCAGTAAAGCCCTTTCTCATATAATCTTACATATCAAATGAGGGTATCAGGAAGCCAGATGTGCCCATTTTAGTTTACATTCAGCTCTGGAAGCCACCACAGCATAATTTCCCAGTACCACTTTCATAGCGGCCAGTGTATTCAATGTTTCGTTTTTCCTCCTCTCCAGCTTCTAAAAAATAAGATAGCTTCTGACATTCTGTGATATTTTTGTTATAACTACAGTGAACCCCACTGATTAGTGTGATTGTGACTAACGTAGGGCTCCTGGGGTTGA
>Ga0181612_121853_pt1 | contig 13370 bp, 12 predicted proteins | sample HoacroProtozoa21_FD_119630 | JGI IMG/M metagenome (GOLD analysis project Ga0181612, IMG submission 119630) | Hoatzin crop microbial communities from Cojedes, Venezuel. Combined Assembly of Gp0051906, Gp0051904, Gp0051908
CATACCACATCCGATCCCGTTTTAGCCGCATTGGTGCTGACTTTTGTTATTTTTCATAGAGTGATATAATCATCATACATATGTGTTTTTACGGTTGCAAACGATTACTTCAAGGAGCATAGAACACAATTACATGGATTTTGGTTAGTGGAGAATTAAGAAAGTGATTGCTTATGTAATACTTTAAAATGGCATTTGCAGTCCAAGCAAAGTAGCATGTTAGCTTTTCATTGCCTCTTTATCATCAGTTTTTAAATCTAACACTACATTACTAAACAGTAATCAACACCCTGCATTTTTCGAAGTAATATCCATACATTAATTAAATCCCAACAGATAAAAATAAGAAGGTATTATCACCCTATATTACAAATAGATAGACTATGAGATTCTAAAGATTTAAGTAACTTAATCAGAGGTAGAACTGCTATCCAGAAAATACAGTTGCCTAGTTTCAGAGGAGGTTTCCAGTCATGTTATATACTGTAATTTGATCAGTAGCAGCAAAGAGGAAATTTCCGTTCTCTTCCAGTGTAAGAATATAAATATACACATTACTTAGGATTATTTTTACTGCAGCTATAATACTTGACCATTTGCAAACAACACGGTTGAGGCACTGATGCATTTACCCAATTATAACATAGTATTATGCCCTTTCTTTAACTTACAAACACACAACACATTATGAGTTAGTTTAAATTATTAGTTCTCTGATAGTACCTACAATACACCCACTCTGCTGTCAGGCTTCTTAAAGAGATGAAGACTTGCGTGACGGAGCTTTTTACAGGAGAATTCAAAAGAACTGAGAACTAGTAAAACAGACCTTATGTTGAAGGTAATCTACCAGGGAATGTGTCTGAACCACAAACCAGCTCAATGCTCTCAATAAACACAGGAGTTTGGTAGCTGCTGGCACCGCCCCTGCCGCTAGCACACCGTGGCCTCCGGTGCGGTCAGAGCAGACCACCGACAGCGCCATGGCGGTGCTGCAGCCCTGTGGCACCCACCTCGTGGTGCCCAGCAGCCCACAGTGGACAAGCCTTTTATTGCTTTGACTATAAGAGTCTTGGACCTTACGCTTCCCACTGGCTCTGGTCAAAAGCTCCAAAATGCAATGTGAGCTCTTTGCCAGAGGAGTTGCCTTTTTCATCAAGTTTTAGCTAAGGAGAAATGGCAAAGCCTTCGCCTTCTGTGGGCTCTGGCCTCCGCAGGGAGCGAGAACATACCATATGCCAGGACCTCCAGAGAAACCTCCTCTCTGGAGCTCTTCTGGATAGCTGGGACACTCACCATTGCCTGTGGGAGCTGCTAGAGGAGCCACCAAGGAACAGACTGTCCTTCACAAAAACTAGATTTATTGAGATAGAGACATTTCTGTGGCCTCCATCTAGTCAGTTTAAAACAGGCTTATTGAATCAGCCAAGGCAGACAGTCCTGATGTTCTGCGACTTTGTTGGAACAACTTCATTCTGTTTCATTTTCCTGCCTCAGAAACCCCAAGCACCACGTACTATCTTTGCGCTGAAGTGCACCAGTCATGAACCAAAACCACATTGCGAGAGCTATTGTCCAAGCATGTAAAAAAAAAAAATGGAACCTTGTCCCAAAGTGCTGCTGACACCCCTTCTCCTATGTGCATTTAACTTTCACTCAGATAGGAAAGCTGGTGATAGAATTTAAGTGACTTGGCTAGGCCAACAGCACTCTAACTACCAGATAGTGCTATCTTTCACTCAGTTTCCCCCAAATGCCATACGGTGTATCTGAACTACGCAGCAAGTGGTATCACTAAGCTTAGTTTCGTGGAGACTGAGCAAGCCTTGCTGGGGGTTGTTTCATTACAGTTTGAGGCATGTCAGGACAGAGAAGTTCATGGAGGCTGCAGCGCTGCTGCCTGGCCTGCATGTGTCCTGAGATAATGAGAGTTCTGGACATCTAATCTGTAAAATCAATGTCTACCACCTAACCCTGCAATGTGCTTAAGAGAAACTGTATAAGCATTTTCAAGAGTTTCATGTGCAATCTGCCATTTGATAAATGCAAATGTACTGGAACACTGACACCTAGTCCTTGGTCTGCAGACATACTGTATCACACACAAACAATATGCTCCTGCACTTCATTTCCAGTAACGCTGAAACATAAACATGTCCCAAGAATAAGAAAAATCATTGCAGATTCTGCATGAAGCAGAAGCAGTCAATTGACCACTCTCCTCAACTCCCGTTGCCTTCCTGCCTGCAGATATCTTCCTAACAAATTAAACCATATCTTAAATGTATACTTAGAACCCAGTCTTCCCAGAAAGTAAAAATAAACAAGATTACATCTCCCGCTTTGGGGAACACACACAGAAACAGAGATAGCCAGAAGAGACTTCATTTGTTCCAGCTCTAAATTTGGAGTAAGGAGGCCAATAGAGCACACATCCCATTTCTGACTAAAAACAGCATTAGTAATATTTTCTCACTTGCCTGGACGCAGCTATTCATAGCTTATGGAGAATTACCCTGTAACAAGCCGCAAAAGCCGTGAAATTTTTGTGGTTACTACCTGTGGGAAAACTTACTCCCTCTCTTTTCAAAGGCCCAAAGGAAGAACATTTACCCACTGAATGTAGGCCAGCTATTGTTGCACCACTGAGATGATCAAAAATACAAATTGTTCTGCAGTGGAAATTCATTGCAGCAGTGGCTGGAGACATCATTGGGAAGGTAACATGGTACAGATTCAGTGGGAGATTTATAAGCACAAGTTTCCTCTAGAAGGAAACCAGGTCAGTGCAACCACTGGCAAACCAAGCTCTAACTCGTCCGGATGGACTCCTCTCCCTCCCGATGGTATGTTGGACCATTTCAGGCTCCCTGTTGAGCGAAGGTATAGCCAGATTGCAGACCAGCTGCTGGTGGTCTGGGATTACCTCCTACATAGCCACATCACTGCATAACATGTGTTCCACTCTGTGGCTGTCTCATCAAACTTCATCAGAAGGACCTGCAACACCACATCCTCCCAGAGTTAAAGAATTAAGCACAATGTTCTATCTATCTGTAGCATTTAACTGGAAGTGCACTCATGGCAGAAAGCTCGGGCCAGAGAGCTTAACCCTCTCTTCATATCCCACCCTAATTCACTCATAAACATTTCTTGATTCCCCCCTCCTCTGCGCTCCCCCATGCTGAATCCCAAAGGTTTTCAAGGTGTTAGGTGTGTATTGATTTCATAGAGCTCCCAGAATACATTATGTATGAGACTGACACGCTAAGGGCCTGGCAATTCTGCATTGTTTGATCTTCTGAAATCTCACTTGGATGAATATGGAAAAGTTCCTCTTTGTTTGCTGTCCATTGATCCAGACATTGACCCATCTCTGTGTGCATTTATCTCTGATGATTTAATAATGAAAAAGACCAATAAACGGAGGAAAGGAAGGAAGCCCCTTTAGGGGGACCTATTGCCATGGAAACATGCCATATGTTGTTGTTGTAGAGAATGGATAGATCAATAAGGGCTGCAGCTTCCAAGTCATCCTGAATATGCTGTGGAATGTGAAAGACTAAAGCCTAAAGACATGCATAAGTTGTGGCATTATGAAGCTCAGGCCCTGTCCCATGTCCAGCATCTAGCATGACTCAAATTCAATTGTTTGGGCAGTTCGTTAGAAAGGTGGATCTGCACTAGTGAGGTCTGAATTGTCTCAAAAAGCAGCGATATTGGGGCAAGGGTTTGATTTGTACCCGAGTATAAGGAGGAAAGGGACTGTGTCTTATTTCGGAGTGCCCAGCCTCCAATTTCTTGGAGACATACAGGTAGGGATTTCAAAGTCTACTTCTCTGCATCTGATCTTTCACCCTTACTTGTCAGAGTATTAAAGGTAGCTCACACTTACAGAATCCAGTGCTGCAGGTACAGACTTTATATCTCTACGGATAATACAGATATATGCCTGTATGTATATTAGTTCAGAGTAAATGCTACTGCAAGAGTGGCAGAGGACACACAACACTAACTGATGGAACAGGTATCTTCCACCAATTTCCCGGTAAGTTACAAGCATGACAGGCTACATTCTTAACTATTTTGTATTGACATGGCTCTCTTGACATACTATGAGTTTATACGAGATGAGGATGTCAGCTGCACCGCTAGGAACCCAAATTTAGTAAAATTAAACACTAAAATGAGGCAGAGAGATAGCATGAGTCACATAACTAGATAAGAATCATAGTTTAGAAAGCAGGGGACAGTGGAGGGGACATTGCTCTGCTTTCTGCTTGCTGTTGTTTCGCTTTGATTGACAAATTTATGCCCTCATGCTCTGCAGTAGTCCACAAAGAGGTGACAAACGCATGCGGCAGATAGCTAAGTCATCTGCCAGGTTAAGAAAAAGAATTCTAGCCATCCAAGATGCTAAAAATGGTCCTCCTAGGTATTGCTGTACCACAGCCTAGTGTTGATATGAATCACAACTCCAGGCACCCTAAAAGCAAAGCGGGGTGCAACAGGTCTCTTCTTACAAGACATTCCCAGGCTCTCATAGAGGCTCCTAGAGACCCAGGTCTAGGGTACCCACTGTAACCTTCGAACCATGCACCACCAGGATAACCATCTCCGCAGCAGGCTTAAAGCAGCCTTAGAAACAACTACGTATGTAGTTTAGCTGAATAGCTGGTCATTGGGGCCAAGCTGGATAGGGCTTTGAGCAGCCTGGTCTAGTGGAAGGTGTCCCTGCCCATGCCAGGGGGGTTGGAACTAGATGATCTATAAGGCCCCTTTCAACCCAAACCATTCTGTGATTCAATGATTTACATCCAGTTTATGATGAAAGACCAAAAAACAGAGGAAGAGCCTCCTGTGCCAGAGGATGGATCAAACCTGAGCCTGATCCAGCTGTTGTTCAGCTACATGAAGCAATTTACTCAATGAGAAGCAATTTACGAGATACATCTCTGCTTGCAGGATAAGGCACACGTGCTCTGTCATATTCTCTCCTCAACTTTTAGAGTTACCAGGATTCATGTCTGAGACAAGCAACAGCATCTGCCAGACTTAGCACCTGTGCACGCTTATTCCTACCACTCTATGTGAGCCCTAGATATGCCACATGGGGCAGCGAGAAAACGGTAAACCTCTTTCCTGCTTCATGGCAGGCTTGGAATCCAAAAAGCTGCCAGAGAGAGGCAATAAAAAGTAGTTTGGGGCTTTTTAGTGATCTGCTTGAATGATCATATTCAAAGCTGTGTTACTCTGAAGGCTCAAAACTTCCTAAACCACATGCTCACTGAGGAGAGGAAAGCCAGTGACAGAACATGCTCCCTGCATGTAGCTTTCATCCCTGACAAGAACACTTAACCATAGACCTAGCGGTTACGCAGCACAGGCGTAAGAATACATGGAAGGAAGAGCTCACTCCCAAATCATATGTTTTCTTTAACAGGTACTCCTTCTGGGTTAAAAACAACTTGCCAAACAGGGATGCCAACTCTAGTGCAAATTTTCTGCCTACTCTGTGAACAGAGGTATGGTTTCAAGTGTTAGTTGATGAAACATCAAACGAGAAATGTGTAAGAACCACGGACTGCCCAGAGAGGTTATGGAGTCTCCATCTCTGGAGATATTCAGGACCTGCCTGGACAAGGTCCTGTGCAGCCTGCTCCAGGTGACCCTGCTTTGGCAGGGGGGTTGGACTGGGTGACCCACCGAGGTCCCTTCCAACCCCGAACATTCTGTGATTCTGTGATTCTGTGAAGCTAGTTGTTACCAGTAAGAGGTTTGTAACACAACCTGTTGCACAGCGCTCTGATAGCTGCTGTGCTGCTGGCACTGAGGAAGACAACTTCCATACTAAGACAGCTTCAGGTCTCTGCCTACCACACCAGTTCTGCAGAGCTGTTTTAAGGTTAAAGCTGTCTCATGTCCCACTACGTTGTAACAGCTGTAGCTCACAAAGTCGTGTCTAGACTACTTTATAGAATATTAGCTGGAGACAAGGCCCTCCCCAGTGTAACGCAACTTTGAAGCTGGCCCTGCTTTGAGCTAGAGGTTGGACCTGATGATGGCCACAGGCTACTTGCAACCTGAATTATTCAGTTATTCTACAAAGTCAGGTGTAGCCTCAGTGGCATGGAGCTCAGCATAAGTTGAAAATCACCCCCTGGATGCTGAGGACAAACTTGTGTAGCTGTCTCAGAGTAAGCTCTGTGTTGCTACAGCAACACCTTTATCAGTGCCCTAACTGGTTTCAGGGCGGTTCTGGGAAGATGGTGTGATTCACTGGCACACTTCTCACAGAATATAAATACACCTCCTTCACAATCCCACTGTTGGCGGTGCTATTCACTGGCTTTGTTTTGTCCATTTCATTTCAGTGGTACTTGGAGAATCTCTGAGCTGTAACAGATGTTGGAAGTATTTGCAACTGGGGATGGCTGAAATGGGGTCTGAGGGAGAAGAGAGTACAGAAAACACTCCACCACCTCCATACATTGCAATTAAGAGTCTCTTATTGGAGGCTGGAGGGAGAGAGAGGGAGAACATGTGCACGCAAATGCTTCTCTTAGCTCAAGAGGTTGGAACTTGCAGTTTTCTAGCTGGAGACTGATACGGAAAATGGAGATCAAGCACAAAGGCTTGTTTTTCCTTTTTTTTTAGCACTTGTCTGTTGTCTTTTTTCCTCTTTATTACCTTTATCGAGTAGTTTGCAGTATTGAAGTATAGACTTCTAGGAGTCAAAATTTCCATTTTCAGCTGTAGCTTTTTCAAATCTCGTGCTAAGCAGTCGAACTGGGTCACTACTTGTGGGAAAAAACTACTGCCGCTTCCTCGGTCAGACATGCATTGGTCAGAAACGTGTTAGAATATTATCTCTTCCCAGTACCAAATGTTGGGAGTGCTCTATATGTCGTTCCCGCACCACTCACTCTGACCTTTGTAAGCTGCAAGCAGATACTAGCCAAGAAAGCATTATCTGCTCTCATTAGCAGTGGCATTAAAGTGAGATATTGTAAGTATTCAAAAGGGAGAACGTTTATAGGGATGAGGTCCTCCATAAATAGCCTACAGAAGGTAACTTGAAAACTCTTATCACAGTGGGTGTATTTTTCCTTTGTCTTCTTTCTGAAATGTCAGAGTTGTTTGTTTGGATGCTGCTTTTTTTCTGTTTTAGTTTTAGAGCTTAGCCTTTTTTATCCCAGGGAAAACGATTAATTCCTGTTCTTGCTGCCACATAATGAGAGGAAGAAACAGGATGATGCTGCAAGTTTTTCATATATGCTGACTGCAAAGAAAAACTTCGGTTATTTAACTTGTCCATATAAAGACACATATTTTCCCTGACATCCTTTTTACTTTTTCCAGAATTAAATAGAACTAAAACTAGCTTAGTGTGGTGGAATTTCATGTTTGTGATTATACGTAGTGTGAGAGTCAGTGTCTTTAATATGTCCTGTGCTTTGACACTCAGCATTTCTCTTTGCATTTATAACTGAGGAGAAAGCAGTTATAAAGCACTGGGTGGTTTACAAACCTTGAGAGGAAGAGAACAGGACACATGTGGGAGAGGCAGGTGTATTGTGGTGTATGGGAGGAGGAGGAAAGCCCTGGTAGAAGTATAGGAAAACCCCTGGAGAAATGAGTGCACTCACAGTGAGTTACTACAAGTACTGAGCAGCTCCTCTGGGAAGGCATCTTCCCCAAGTGTGCTGGTGTAGCTAGCTTCCTTCTGCCTCGCTCGGGGCTCTATGCAAAATTGAAATCTGTAGTTGCCACATCCTGGTTTGTGCTGGGTTTTAAATTGATCCTGAAGGTCAATAGCAGCTTTTTATTAAAACTTACCATGGACTAGCATTTATACACTTATTAAAGCATGTTTTTATAAAGCCACGGTGGTCTAGTGGTTGCTTAGTAATTTCACCTGTGTACAGGACACTGCTAAAGAGAGCAGTGCCTTTGATACTGAGTGGGTTTTTTAAAGGCGATTCAGGAAAGGATGGCAGAGAAGACCAGTTTGCTTTCCTTTCTTATTGCCTGCAATTTTTTTATTACATCAGTCTGTGAAGACAGTCTGTCTCTAGAAACTGTTAAAACCAGCCTGCAGCAGTCCTTTAGCTTTCCCCTAACATAATTAGGGCTGTCCATAGCATCCCTCACATTCTTTCTCAGTTTCCTTGAAGGAAACCTTCTCTCTTCTGCTCATGAGAGAGGCCCCTTTCACTCATTATTTACAGCTCCTTGTTATCTTCAGCATTCCCATCTTCATGGCGCCTCAGTGAAACCTCAAGGCCACGTACTGATCATATTTCTCTCAATATCCCTCTTTAGCAAATGTCATGTTCACACTGACACTTAATTACCTTCATTCTTTTTCTCTGTGTCTGCTTTAAGGGCAAGAACATTGTCAAGTCATCCTTCGGTACTTTTGCTATGGTATTGTAATCATCGTTAAACACTATACAGTAATGAAATTCAAAAAAGCCCATCCTTCCAATGCAAGAATGTAAGAACTGACACACTGGATCAGACCAAAGCTCTATGAGTCTCAGGGTCCTCAGTCCTCCCTGGCAGTAGATAATAATTAGGGCCCAGAGGCACACAACAGCAAATTTAAAAGGTATAACTCCCCTGGTCTTGACTCGGTCCACCACAGTTTGCCCAGAACGTGGCCCTTTCCTTTTCCCTTTTCAGAAGAATTAAATGTCCTGTTTTAAAGCTAGAATGGGCTTGGTCTTTCTGCTGGTTTCCAGTCTTAAGAGCATGCCTTGTTATTAGAAGTCACTTGTGCAGTTGTTCTTTTAGAAGTTTCCTTTCCTTTACAGAGGGAACATCTCTGTCATGCTTGCCCTCTCACTCCAGCAGACATTCAGAGAGCTGGGGTTCATGAAGAAGAAAAGCCTCAAAAGGAAGATGGTGAGGATCTAAACCTGCTATAGGGAAATCCCAAGCTGACATTGTCCCAGCATCCAACCAAGACATCTGAGCAGCATGTCTTCCTCTTTGTTTGCAGTCTTTATCAAACATGTGAGTAGGTTCTTGTCTGGCAGGGACAGGGGGACAAGTGCTTCATAAAAATGAGGGAGTTGTGCGTCACGTACCTAAGAGGAGGCAGTGTCTCTTCTTATCTGCTGTACCAGGAGGCTGTACAATTTGATGCAGAGGATCTCTCTTCAAATAATCTGTTTTCTGATCACCTTTAATTTTTTATTGAACTGTTTCCTTTCTTTTTACGTTCCTGTTGTAAGCTGTCCGTAGCAGGGTGTTTAGGACATAAACAGTGACAGGCAGATCATTTGGAGACATGGAATAGATCTGATGGTTCTGCGTGGCTAGGCTGAGGTGGAAAGATAGTAGCAGGTAACAAGGGACAAGATGACTGATCTGAGTGTCAGAAGTACTGTAATAATTGTTGTAATTTATTAATGTCTTCATTGGCATTTAAGGCTGAAAAAATAAGTTCTAGTCTAAGATACAGTCCTTTTTTCATCAATTTATAAAATGCTGTAATCCAAGTATTTTCTTAATTCTGAAAAAGTAGAATGGAAAACTTGCTGAACTGGAATAATTTCCCATGGAGCTGGAGGGTCTGCAGATGCCTCACAGCCACTAATGAACTAATCTAAGACACACGGATTTATTCCGAGGCAGAGGCATCTTGTAACATGTGAGTTACAGAAGGGGATATGGGAAGCAAAGAACAAACTTCTCAAAAGACACTTTGGATGTACAACTTCAGGTATTCACAGAGTTTGATATCTGGAGATGTGGAGTACCACTGACTGAGAGTTTGGTGTTAGAATATTTGGGGCCAAGCGATCCCATTTTTGTTACCCAAAGCCGAATGATACATTCAAGCATGCTGATGTCCATGTTTCCCCCAAGCTCTTGTACTGAGTCACTGAGGATGAAGAGTGCACAGTTCCCAGCTCAAATGCCAGACAACTCCACCTTTGAGTCAAAACAGGCATTTCTTAATCTCTCTTTGCTAATGGCCATAGCTCTGAAGCAAGTAATCCAATAATAAGGATGGAAATGGCAGCCAGGAAATGCTGACTGCCTCCACACGCTTTAACAATACTACCTGTAGAGTGGGATTGACATTTTGGTATCTAGGCCGTATCTGTTAGTAAAGCTGTAGTTTTAGAAACGGGCATTTTTCATTACTGTATTCAGGAGCTGCATTCTTCTTGGATTTTTGGTCTAAATGTCCGTGTTGTCTTTTTAGCTTTTTCTCTTTTGCTTCCCAAGTGGAAGTCAGGAGATAAATGCAAGAAGTCACCCATTCTCTTCCGGTGAGTGGAAGACAAAATATTTATCTTCTAAGAGGCTGAGCACGTGTACCTGTATATGTATGTATATGGGTGTGTGTATGTATATATTCCTTGATGAGATGCAGAATATCTGTCTCCTGATTAAACTATCTTTCTTCTCCTGATACTTTTTGGGTACTGTAACAATACTATACAATATATATGTGCACTGTTGCATGTGGATTTTATTTGGTTTTGTATTCGTTTTGTTTTCTCCATGTGAACTTCAGCACCTGTACATCACTGCAGGTTTCCTGCCTGGTATTTTTCTCTATACCTGGGGACATTTCCTAGCTAGGTTGTCTCTTCTTCTCAAGCTGTTCTGAAATGTCTCTCACGTAGGCCCGATCCGTTGGAGGACATGCCTTCATGATAGGAGTTGTCTCTTTCTCTGCACTTGCTACTTCCTGACCTTTTCTAGATTGGGTAGCAGAGTGCCCTGTGCATAAGAATCAGTCACTCTTCTTGTTCTAAGAAGTCTTGGCTTGGCAGTTGTTCAGCTGTGAGGCTGACATCCCCCCTCCCTGGGGCCAAAGAGGATGAGTCTGATTATGACAGAGCTCTTGACGGGTCTGACTTTTCCGTGGCTGTGAACTGCTCAGGAAAAGTAGTTGCGAGGAGAAGGCTGCATAGTATTTAGGGCAAGGGTGGTGGCTCTCCCTTCGTTAGCAAAGCTGGTTTATTTTGTTATTTGGGGAACAGAGATTAAACCATTTAATGGTGCAATCTGCATAGGATTTTTCGCTGCCTGACCTTCTTCCACTGCTAAAGCTGTTCCTGTTCCACTAGCATGAGGTGGCCTCTCTGCTGAGCTGGCTGTGTAAATTAATTCATATATGTCCCTACAGCTTTAATTCTTCCTGTGTCTTTCCATTATTTCCTTGTAGACTGAATCAGGCAGTTTAACAGCAAAGGAAAGGCTTTCTTCAAGCCAGGCCTCTTTCCAGGATGCTTGGGATGTCGTGTGCCGAGCTTACAGTCACAGGGCTAAGACACAGCCACCAAAGTGTAGGGAGGGGGCATTGTCACCCTTCCACTGATGACTCAGCAAAGCTGAATTTCTCCCCTTGCCTGCTGTTTACCAAACAGCTATCGAAGTAAAGCTCCCTGCATTCTCATTGACAGGCTCTGCTCGTTAGGTTTTCCATCACCAGACTACCTTGTTAACTAGCTGTGTATATTCCAGGCTTAAGATCAGTCAACAATCATCAGGTGGTGATTGTGTCAGTTGTGTACAAAGCAGCAGCGCAAGAAGGGTCCATGTCCTGTTTACCCCTGCCAGAGAGAGCTGCCAAGCAGAAGAAAATATTTTCAAGCCTTTCTGAGGGTTGCTGCCCAGAAGAGGGTGGTGGGTCAGCAGTGATGGTGACTGGTAGGACTTGCAGGGAACGTGGTGAGCTGGAAGGAGCCAAGAGGGCATGAGGCTGAGTTATGCTTTGGGCACTAAAATGTTTTGCTGCAGCTTTGGGTGTTGTCCTCTGTGGTGTCTCTATTTATGATCCAGTATCTTCTCCTGTTGGTCCATTTTTCTATGCTTGAAATATGCAGCCAGCACTAAGTGGCAAGTTCTGTGTACCATGGTGATTACACAAATATTCGTGCAGAGATCTGTGCCTTATACTTCATAATATCACACCATTAGCTGTGATAATGTTGTGGAGTATCTGCCGTGTCGTCTAAAATCTCACACTGAATAATCCTGATACATGAAAAATCTTGGATAACAGATTTCCAAGTACTTATCTGGCTATGACACACAAGCAAGACAGCCACAGGGTGATTCACTGACGTAGAGTTTGGGCTTAGATGGCCTAATGACTTCTTTTGGAGAGGAAGCAGTTCTTCCAGAGAGCGATCTTGTCTGGAGAAGACGCTGATTTACACTTGCTTCTTGCAACAGACCACCCAGTCCTGCCTTAGTGGTGCCTGTCCAAATGCCGGCTGTAGCGACGCTGGCAGCAGTCCCCGAGGCAGGCATGTTCGGCGGTGGCCCCGTACCTCCGGCTGTGGTTCACAGCCTGTCCGTACCCAGAAAATAGCAGTGCTGGCAGTGAAGCTGCTGCTGTCACCCGAGAGGTGGGCGAGGAGGGGACAGCTGGTTACCGGTCACAGCGTGAGCTGGAAGTTCCCTCTGGTGGAGGAACGGCCCTGCTGCAGAGAGCAGAGACGCGGCCGTGGAGATGCTCTCCTGGAAGAGAATTTTTAGGGGTGATAAACTTTAACTGCGTGTATGTTGACTCCTGCAGCTCTAGCTGAAGACTGTGGGTGCTGTTTTTCTTCTGGGGACCAGGACCAGAGAGCCTACATGATGCAAGATGACCCCGTTTTGGAAGACTTTGAGCTGAGCAGAAGAAAGGTGTTGGGTAAGGGCTGGACAGTGTGTGATGATCACCCCCCTGTGGAAATAGTGTGAGGATGGCTGTGGCCATGGCTGGGACTGGAGCCGTCTGTGATCAGCTCCTAGCTCTGCCACCTCCGAAATGGCTTTGAAACATTCAGTCTTTTCCTAGAACAGTTCCTCACAGGTTACTCATGGTACAGTAGGGAATTTCAGCCTCTTTCAGCTATGCTGTCTCAGAATGACAGGGAAAATTTGCTGCAGATGCACAGTCCTAGAAAATAACAATGCGTCGGGCGTGGAGGCAGAGATCCTGCAGCGCAGCCGGGGTGGCTGGCGCCCTGGCCCCATCGCCTGAAACCCGGCCAGCCACGACTGAATCTTGGGGCTGGTCTCACGGCGGCAAGCTTGAGAGAGAGCTGAGGATTGCCGCAGGACTAAAACACACCCTGAATTCCCATGGGCACATGTCCTTCTGGTAGAAGAAAAAGAAGCAAAGCCGTGGAAGATGATTTCTGGCAATCTAATGACATTTTTTGTTTAGCCTGAAGAAGAGAAGGCTGAGAGGGGACCTTAGAAATGCTTATAAATATCTGAAAGGTTAGTGTCAGGAGGATGGGGCCAGACTTTTCAGTGGTGCCCAGTGACAGGACAAGGGGCAACAGGCACAAACTGAAGCACAGGAAGTTCCGTCTGAACATGAGGAAGAACTTCTTCACTCTGAG
>Ga0181612_129858_pt1 | contig 13370 bp, 2 predicted proteins | sample HoacroProtozoa21_FD_119630 | JGI IMG/M metagenome (GOLD analysis project Ga0181612, IMG submission 119630) | Hoatzin crop microbial communities from Cojedes, Venezuel. Combined Assembly of Gp0051906, Gp0051904, Gp0051908
ACAGACTTCCCTGAGAGGAGGGTCTGCCCGGCATATCGGACCCTCTGTTCCCCTCAGCTGGGAGTCTCCTACAACTATGACTCTTCTCTTCTTTCTTGTGGAGTCCTTTTTACTGTTCCACCGTAATTTGTGCTTTCTGCCACCTTAGCAGTGAAAATTATTTACTGGTAATATTTGCAGGCAACATGACTCATTAATATACCTCTGTCTTTCCTGAGATAGAGCAGTGCTGCACTTCCCTTTAGGCAGATGGCATAATCGAGGATTTAGCCTTATGATGATATATCACATCTAATTGGTCTTTCAAACTTCAGTAAATAAAATTCAGCATTGTATTTGAAAGCTGAGGTTTTGTTCTCTACTAAAAAAGATTGCATCTGCCTTGTTGCAGTTCCTCCTTTCTGATAACCATTTTTAATCATCTTCCATGCAGAATGCAAAGAAGAGTGTCATGTGGGTGTGGTCAGGTATTGTTTCATATAATGCAAAATATGGAAAGTAGCTGATTTGAAATTAAATACTGTTCTAATTTTACATGTCATGACTTCAATGTCTCATTCAGACTTTAATTACAGTTAAAATTCTTGTCTGAAGGCCAAAAGACTATTCAGTTTCAGATTAAATTTATTCGCTTGTATATATAAACTAAATACAAATATTTTACTTTCTATTTTTTTATGTATTTATATTTATATTTATATTAATAAAATACATAGGCATACAGTTCCATTTATGGAGTTCTAATTAAGTACTAGTTCATACATACATGTCTCTACTAAAAGCTTAGGAAGGTTTGGTGAAGGGATGTCAGAGAAGACAGAATATTTACTTAATGGGTTTAGTGAGTTTATTATCAGGAATATGTTTATTTCTTAAGAGTTTGAAAAGATTTGCTATCTTTTAGATTTATACACCGGTAAAGCTTATTGTAGGTTCAGTTATAAAGAGACTTACTAAGTACACTAATAAGAAGGTAAAAATCATTTGGGAAGATTACAGAGCTCCTTTTTCTCTTGGATGTTCAAAAAAACCACGTAGGACAAATCTGTAAATAATAGGAAATATTTCTTTGCTACATATTTCAGTTAAGAAAATTTCTGATTTTGTGCTGAAGAACAAGTGTCAGAGCCACACTGACGATGTTGTGCTTAATTGTTACTGACTCTTACTATTCTTGCTCATAAATTAAAATTAATGAGTGTTCCATCTCAGAAGTATAGAAGAGCATTGGATTTTAGAGGTCAGTGTGTAACTTGAGAGAATAACTTTTTCTTAATTATGTTGAAGTCCCTTTTTCCATTGGTTTTGTACATTTTGGAACATTCTGAAGAATTTCTGTTCTTCTTTTCCTTGAAAGTGCTGAATTGTGATGCTGAGCTGCTAGTTCTGAAAGTTGAGTAAAGTAGTGACCCAAGAAACTGCTCACAATTAGATTTTCTTAAAATGTTGCAGAGTCATTCCTCTATCTTCATTGCTAAGCCTTACTGTTTCAGTAAGAACTGAATTTACCTTCATGGATTTTGCATTTTGCACTTAAGTTTCTAGACTTGATAACAGTGACAATTCTCTGTAACTGGACATTTCTGTATAACTTCTCATAAGCTGGAAGATTTTATTGCTGCATTCCTGACCATCACTTAATATTTATGCCTTAATGAAACAGATATAGTTTATTAAATCAATGAAAGTTTGAGTAATTAATTTTTTTTGTATTTTCATTAGTACAAGCTCACATTCCGCTAGTGGTTTGTTCCCTTTCCTGATCATCAAAAACCAAGCTAATTATAATGCAGAATTTCTGACTTGTTTTCAGGTGGTTTTGGTGCAAGTACACATGCACGGTGCCTCTCCAAGGCAGACAAATATGTTGACATATTTCAGAAAATCATTCTCTGAATCTAGACTCTTAACTGTTGAAATTCTGCATGCAAATGGAAATGTAGAGCCTGGAAATACTATTTTAAATCTCAGTATTCTTGGAAGCTGTGGGTACAACAGACACAAGGCTAAATAATTGCTGTTATTGTGAAAAGTAAGAATTTTTTCTTTTTTACATAGTCATCAAGGATTCATGGCACTGCACCTGATATGCATCTATAAATATGCAGAACAAGGACAAACTTAAGCTTGTGACCCAAAGAGAAAATTAATAAAATAAAAATGAAGTTTGGAATTCAAGTTTTAACTGGCATGTCTAAGTTTATAGAAAGAAGTGCCATATCCTGTCTGTAGAAACAGTGATATGGTAAGAATAGTAATATCTTGGCAGTTGCAGCTATGCAGTAAATGTCTTCCTGAGCTTTCTGTGTAGAATATTTTTCCTTAAAGAAGCCCAGAGGGTAAGAGATATCATACAGCAGAAACATGTCAAGGAGGAATAAGCTGGAAACTATTAGAAAGACTGGGCTGCAGTGCTGGAGGAAGAGCAATGTTACAGAAGTAATAGTTTTTGATGCATGGTGCAGAGTTAAAAGGGCTGAAAATGGCTTTAAAAATTCAGAATCTAATTAGCAAGAGGTAAGATAGAGATGGGTGGTTGTCATATCCATTTGCATAAAAATAATTGGAACTGAGCGTTACAAGCAGCAATGTTTAAAAGAGCGCATTGCTAACATATGAAGGTCTGAATCAGCCTCTTTGAGACTGATGGGAGAAGATGCTGAAATATGACAAGGCAGCATAATAGATAAGAAGCAAAGGTTAGAGACAAAATTATGATTAATTAGTGCAAAATATAGACTGAAACCGTTGGGAAACTGTGAGAAGACTTTGTTTGCTTCATAATTTAGAAAGAGTCTGAATATAGTCCCTAAGACTAGACAAGGCATTAAGAGTGGGAAATGTCCATACCATTCACTCTTACCTTGTCTTTACCATCTTAAATAAGAAAGGTTTAAAAATTTAGAATTGATAAATGAAATGTTGCCAGGAAGAAGCGACCAGTATGTATTTCTCAAAAGTCAAGGTCAGTGGTCAGATCAAGCAAAATCTAAGGTGGTCGGTCTGTGAAGTCACAGGGTCAAGTAAAGTCAAAGCGTTCTTTTATCTTGGCTGAAATTAGCCAAAGGTTGTCCTGAGGTTGCAGACATAACTTTTTATAATGGAAGTGCCAGTTTATCAGTCTTTGCATGCTTTAATTGCATCCTCTCAAGAATTATTCAATTTTCTCAAGAATTATTTTTTCTTTGTATCAACTTGCTTGAAATTACTGTGGAAGTATTAACAGACCATAGAAAATAAAGGATTTTTAGTAGAAATATTGAAGCAGTTTGCTGAATCAACTGGCTACTACAAAAAAAATTCAGTGCTATTAATTCACGGTCTTGCAGAGCCCCAGAGAAGGTGTTGTAGAAGAGAAGCAGGAATGGAGTCTGAGATGGTCTGGAGGGGTTATATAGCACAGCCTTTTTATTCTCCTCATAAGACCTGGAGTCTGTGGAAACAATTTCACATCCTTACTTGCACAGCTGAGACTTGTACTTTACCCTGCATTCTGTTTCTTCATTAAGAATGAGAAGTGCCAGTTCTGAGGGAGTATTTGAAGGTGAGAAGAAGAAACTGATAATATATATTCCGCTTGAGAAATCCTAACTAGGGGTTGTAATTCTTGACAGTCCTCAGTGGAGAAAAGTGGCATTTTTTAATCAATGGCTAATTTCTCTTGGAAGTATAAGTAAGACTTTCAGCAAATTCAGAATCAACTAATAACAGAAAGTTAGTGCTTGACTCTCAGCACTGCAGACTGAAATTTTTTACACTCTGCTGATCACCGCTTATTTATTTTTCTTTAGATTTCATGGGCTTTGTTATCACAGAGTAAGGCTTAGCCTGATACAGTGAAAATCAGATTAGAAACAGTTCACTTCATCTGATTCAGTTTTCATTAAAATCCTTTAAATAATACATTAGTATACATTACTTCTGACATACCCAAAGGTATGACACTGATCCTATTATGACCTGCTCAACTTGTGTGCGTGCTTGGTGATTCCAAGTCATGCATTTACTTTAGCTCAATGTAAATTGGACTTTTGCTGCAACAATCATAACTGTTCTTAATGCTTTCTTGAGTTTGTATGATGCCTGCATGCTACTAGTGTTGCTCTAAATGGTTTCTGACACAAGGATGATTATAAAATCATTCCTAACAACTTCCTTTCAATTTATTTTATGTATTAGAAAAATAAATTTTCTTCAATGCAGATTTATATACTTACATTTCAAGGAAGCTTCTGAAATATGGACAAAAATTTGACACAGCATTTTAAAGCTCTTTGTGTAAATGTGTTTACACGAGCAGACCTTGTGATTTGCAATACTGTATTGGTAACAGATCTCCACAAGGTCCACCTGACCCAAAAGGGGAAGCAGAGGAACACACAAATAATTGCCCTTCAGAAGGAAAGGTCGTAGAATAGTAAGAGAGGTGCAGATACTCTGTAGACCTAGTGTATTTGGCAGTGAAACTGTCCAAACCCTTAGCTGTTTTGACTCTGGTTCAGTGCTCCGATAGGAAATCTCTGCAGAAAACCCAGATGGCAAAGAATCAGCATTGTTAATTCAGCAGGGGACACTCATCCCTTTAAATCAGTTCTGGTTAAATATCTTAGTCTAATGTTATGGAACACAGCAATTCTCTTTCAGATGAGACCTCAGGCAGGAGTCTTACTTGCTTTCAATTGCTTAAGGTTTTCTGATTATTCAGAAACACGTATGGCAGATTTATGTAGGAGTAAGCAACTAGCTGGAAAACAAGACAGATTCTTCCCGTTCTGCTTGCACACGCAAATAAATAATAATTTCCTGCCAAGATGTTCAGTTTTCATTAAGCCACCATTGTTTTCCTTCCTAAAGAAGGCTGCACTTAAGTGGCACGGAAAGGGATCATTTAAGTAGATTTTTCAATGTGATTTATTAACTTCAGAAATTGTGGTTTGGTGCTCCGTAGCTTAAGTGATGATGAGCTTCACACATTAATAACGCATTCAGTCACTTTATTGTACAAAATACAGTCAGAATACAATTTCTTGCCAAAGTAATATCCCTACCTTGATTAAAAATTAAGAAGTTTTTTTGGTAAACTAAACATTTTAATTAAAATAGTTTTAAAGTGTGTCCTTTAAGAAGTGTCATATGTTGTATAGGAACATTTTTTCCTACTACAGCAAAAATGCTTTGCTAGATAAAATTTGCAGAATTCTTCTGTATTCAGGGTATTTGAACAGTTATTTCTCTTTAGAGGTGATAGTAAGACCATTTTTTTTAATTGTATGTAACTGGGATTCTATTCCTTTTAGCAGCAGCTGAGGAAAATATTCTTTTACAAAAGTCCTCAAAGAATTTCTCTACCATCATCTGCTCTGTTTAGTGATTCTGAATTCATCGCAGCCTTTAGCAGAAAAGGTAATCCTCATCTCTCCAGAGGATAGCATATCTTCATCCAAATAGACATAACAACCATTTCAAAATAGGAAAACTTCCAATAGAACTCTCTGTAAAATAATTTTTAGTTTTTAGGCCTCATTGAAAAACTAGATTTCCAGAAGGAAAAATCAAAAAATGCTCCTTTGTATTGTACAAAATCCATGAAAATTAATCTTTATTAAAAGCCACTTAGAAATAATAAGGATGTGTGTGTTTGTGTATGTACTTATTTCAACAGAAATATTCTTTCAGCTAGTTGATTTCAGTGAAAATTGCATCAGCAACAAACTCTTAGGGAAATGGAGAAAACCAAGCTCTATACATTGCAAAAGGTATAAAAACATCAGGGAAGGAATAGAGAACACAGGTCTATATTCACATGCACAAAATCTGGGATACCAGAAACCATCTGATTCTGTTCAGATTAGGAAAGTTATCATATTGTAGGAAAGTTTTATCAGTCTTTCTGAAAATAAAAAAGGATAATCACAGTATTAAGGGTGGGAAAATTTTGATGAAAAAAAGCTTTTTGACTACAATAAAGTAATAAACATTACAGATCAAATTCTTCTTTGGATGTGAAATGATATCCTCATTAGTACAATGGGAGTTTCAAATTTATGTTCTTTAGTATTAAAGATTATGTTTAAGATCACTTATCAATTTACTTACACATTTGGACTGAAATTTCTTTCTTACAGTGTTGTTACTTTCTGCCACAATACTCATCAGGCTCTGTAGTTTAAATTTACAGCCTATAGGTTATTTGGTATTTCAACTGATGGCCAAAGAAGCACATTTTGACACAGTTATTGTGATATTACGCGTGATGAATTTACCAAATAATACAAGTTTGCAACAAAGTCCTATCATGTCTGATCCTGAATTAGTCAATACATTATTTAATGTCTGTTACAGTATATACTTAAGCAACTGAAATTCAAGAAATCACTCTTGTGATCTTTAAAGTCTCCTGGTCTGTTTTCTTTTTCACTGTTCCTCCTCTCCCAGACAAAGCAATCCCTGTGGGAGACGGGTATGCAGGAGAGCATGTTGGGATGTAAAGTGGGAGCTACTGAAAATGGTTCATTGTCTGCAGTACCGTTGACAGAAGGAAAGCTAGGAAAACACAAAAATATTAGAAGTGTTATAAATAGCATTTTCTCTGCTTTACACATGTTTATATTTGTATTGCTTACCTCTCGTCTTTTGATCTATTTGCAGGTTCCCTGCTTCTTTTAGTAGAGTGACATTTATAAGGCATTCCTTCTTATGAGATAATAAGAATTATATTCATCTTTTTTTACTTAGTTGTAGCTTTTTGTGTGTCTTGTATAGGCAAGCAAACAGTTAGATGTACGCAATTAACTTTAATGGGAGATGTGGTAAGTATTATATCACGACTTCAAACATTTGTCAGAATATAATGTCATTACAGCTGTCCTCTCTGTTATGCCTAATATTCTGGCAGCCATTTTAGATAAGATTTAAGTGATAGAGCTTTACATAGCCTGTATTTTTTTTAGGGAAGAGATTCACTTTTAATCAGATTATACCGATCAATCCATAAATCTTGGGGGAATTTTCTGCATGACAGCAGTTTAAAATCCTAATTATAGAACCTAAAATATATTGAAGAGGAGTCAGCAGTACAAATAATTTGGAAAACAGAGCCTTATTTTGGTATATATTCTCAGCATTTTCTTATATTTAAGTATGACATATCATTTTAACTAAAATATTTGACCCAAAGTATTGAGAGTATGACATTATAATTTGTGCACCTATTAGCACCACTGGGTTAGTTACTTGCTTTCTTTACACTGTGCCATGTAGTGACTCTGTTTTTCCTTCTCCTTGTAAGACCATTGTGTACATCTCAGCTTTGTGATAGAATAATAAATAGTGCAGCGGACAACTTGCTTAGTCATTGCACTATTTGATGGGAAACACTTAAGCAAAAGAAAACTAGAATTTCTTTCCTTTCACCTTCGTTTCCTCTTGAAATCATGTAAGTATTCTGTACTAAATCTTGATACGTACCTTAATGTTACACATTTGTTACCTTACTTTTTGCTGCCACCTAGTGTATTTTATAGTATATAGCCTAGTTGATTTGAAATATTTGTCAAAGGGGCCATGTCATTAGAAGTGATCAGATTTGTATTTATCACATAAAAGGGAGGAAAAAATAGACTATATTTTCCTAACAGTAAAGACTTTCTCGCTGTGTAACATAGCACTCTCTATGTGCTGTGTATTCTCCTGGGCATTGTTCAGCTCTTTTGACCTGCATCTTTATTCAGCATCATTTGTCTCATCTAAAAAAATTCTTATAATTCTTCACAGCTATTCGATTCATCTGTGATCTGTGCAGACTTTTTAGTGTTACATATACTTTTATTAATACTTTTTCAATCTTCCCATTTCCGGTAGAATATGAAATATTATAATCTGACCTGTTTGATAAACATAAAATTCTGGAAAAATTGAAAATTCCAAAATTACAAGGATTCAGTTCAATAGCTGGGTGTTACAGTTTCTGAAAAATATGTCTTACTCGGTGTTTGTTTGTAAGGCACAGCGAGTCTGAAAATTTGATTATAACTGCAAGCCAGCCAACGGACAAGTAAGATTTTTCAGCACTGAAAATGTTCGAAATCCAGTGAACAACCTTCACTGTCTATTTGGACTTCTCTAATGTTATTCCACCTATAAGCAGCTGAGTGCTGTAATTATTAATAGCTAAAATCTATCTCGAAATTAAAGTGATTATTTGTCAGATTACCAGTGTCTGTATTTCTTGATTTTGCCTTATAACTATCAAGATATGGAGTGAAATAAACAATGGAATATATTCTAAAGTTGTTATAATTTTCTTTGCACTACATTATTAGATAAACATATGCTGATACACATTGCCCAGGGAAGCTGTGGTGTCTCCTTCTCTGGAGATATTCAGAAGATGTCTGGACATGGTCCTGGGCAACTGGCTGTAGGGCGACCCTGCTTGAGCAGAGGGGTTGGACCAGGTGACCTCCAAAGGTCCCTTCCAACCTCAACCATTTTCTGGTTCTATGATCTTTGAGCAGGAAATTCTGCTTCTGGCACAGTATTATTTCCTCTATTTTTTAAGGAATCTGAATCTGACAGCTGGTTGTTTTGCCACAAATATCATTGTTCAGTGGACTGTTCTGGTTTAGCAGGAGTCTAATAATTTTAAACAGTCAGTAATGGCTGGTACTTCTGTTAAAAGATTTCATAAAAGTGCCTTTTTCATATTTTAAAAAATGTAGGCTATCATACTGGATATAAGCTTAGTATAGCTTTAGTCACAAATGCCTGCGGGTATTTCAGAAAAGGAACAAGTGCAGGACAGAGGAAAATAGGATGAAGAGAATTTTTTTTAATCTTGTTTGCTTGATATTGCTAAGCAACTGAATTGTACTGCTTTAGGGTCCCCTCATGACTGAAATGCATTGCACACTTAAGACCACGCCTGCCCAGTTCAGGAGTTGAAGAGGCAAGGGTACTCCTTTCTGGTAAACTATGTGAGTGCTGACTTCTGTAATATCTTTGTGTTGACAGAAAAACACACTCCTAGGCTGGCAGATAAAGTCTTTAGTTTCTGTGAACATAACTTTTCACATCTAAGGGTGTCCAACGGACAATAAAATTATGTGAGTTTAGCATGACCCCTGAATCTCTCCCTTGATTTTATAAGGTCTGAAACAGCATTCAGGAAGAAAAACACAGTGGTTCCTTCAGCTTTTTTCTGAATGTATGCAAGTGAAGCAAAGAAAATGGGGAAGCAGGGTGAAAGGAACTCTATTATTCAGCTGCTTCTTATAATGCATTATAGATCGGTAGGAAAAATACAACACTAGCATGCTATAAAATGATACTTCTTTGCATTGAGATGGGTGAAAGAGGGTAAAGTAGCACAGCGTTGAAGAGACCATCTGAGACACTAAGAAGAAGAAAGAAAGGACAATTTGCAATACAGAAGTGGCATAATTTAAACACCTCATGCATTATTAAATAGTCTATGATTTTTGGGTTACATTATGTCTGCTGTTTTAAGAAATGCATAAAAATGCTGTGCAGTATTATTTCCATAAAGCTTTTATGTAACTGTATAAAATTGCAGTATATTACTGCAAATGTACAGAGCCTTATTGCAGCGGAGTACATTAAGATAATGCTAAACCAAGGGCATCACAATATATGTAACTAATTCTATATAGTAAATTTGACTTATCATACTAGTATAAGAGCATTATTTTATCCAGATGACCAAAGAGTTTACATTACAGACAGTTGCCAGAATCATAAACACTGCAAATTGTCATAAACCAATTCTGAAACTTGACTGACAAAGGCTCTCAATTGTGTTGCCTAGTACTTCAGCCTATTGCTGTGGATACCAAAGCTAGAAGCAGCCAGTTACATCTGGATAACAAATTGCATGTACAAAAACCATTCGTAACATGTTGAGCAGACTTTCATTTGCTAAGATGGTCATTCCTCTATTGTACCTACAGTGAAATTACCAGACTGTTGTTTAACTTTTCAAGCACTTAAGCATAATGAAATAATCTTACAAATCGTGGTCTAGTAGTACAAATCTTCTTCTCAGACTTTTGGGACACAGAGAAGCCCTAGTATACACAAAACTGCTCAGCAGTATGAACTGCATTAAGCAATGTGTGGGTGAGGTTTGTCACTCCTGCTTACAGATGGATTTGAAGAACACAGCAGCAGCAAGAAATGAGCCCACTCATCTATCCAGCCTACAGAGAAAGGAGCACAAGAACTGTAAAAGCTGCAAAGCTATTGACATCTTCAGATTTTCTGTTTACATCGTTGTTATCTCCATAGTATTGGAGTAACTGCATTAACAGATCCGTTACCATAGTGTTCAAATATTATGTTGCCAGATCTGACTCCTTCTGTGTGTTAAATAGCTGTTATAACAGGACCCAATCCTTAATGGTTTCACAAGACACTGCCTGAGTGAGCACGGACATATAATGTTAACACACTTTCATTGATACATCACTTCAGATTGGGGGGGGGGGGGGTTAGAAGAGGGTTTGTTGTTATGATGCATGCAATCTCACAGTTTTCCCAAAAGGAATTAAACCCACATGGTACCAGTAGTCTTCATGTAGACTCAGCAGAGAACCTGGAGTAAGGTAAATAGAAGTGCAACATTTCCGTAAGCCACTGCAATGATTTTAGTTGACTTTACAGTCTTTCAGATCTATTTTAATTTCAGTTTTGAGAGTCTGAAAACAGACTTGTTAAGCCACTTGCTTCCAGCAGCATCTTTACTTCGAATTCCCCCAACTATAACTTTTGAAAGATGAGTTCCAGTATACTTTCAGAGGGTGAGCTTGTTCTTCCACTTAGTGAATGTCAATCTTTATTTGCAAGTTAATTTTACAGAGGTTTTTCTATCATCTGCATTCAGGATTTATGGCATTTTTCAAACAGCTACTCTTTGGGGTTTGTTTTAATGAATGACAGCTATTCAAAAAAGTAGTGGAAGGGAAACTTTTCCTACCATGTTACATCCAGTATATTATCACATATAGTCTTGGGTTTATCTGCTCGGGTTTTTGCCAAGTTTGCATGTCTGCTTGTCATAGCAATATTTGCCTACTAGTTATTGTCACTTTTGTCACTTCTGATCTGTATTAGGTATCAGCAGTGGCTTGGAGTTAAAAGTCTCAAGACTACTGGGGTTTTCTTTTGATTGCTTGTAAGCAGAATTACATTGTCCTATATAAGCTTATTTCTTAAAAAATATGCTCATAATAACTCAGGTTCCTATTTTTTTAGGAAAAATATATGTTTCTTCTAAAACAACAGTTAAAGGTGGGGCAACATAAGTAGACACATCAAAGCTAAAGAGCTAGTGGATTAATTTAAATGAAGGAAATACAATTTTAAAGAAAAGTTTTCTGGGAATGTATTAAGGGCTCAGAAAGGCTTGTAGAGAATGTTCTGAAGCCCTTACTACACCAGCGATGTTTGGCTAGCACTGAAGCCGGTTTCAGCACGCTAATGCAAGGGAAGTCACAGAACCATTTGCATGTAAATATCTTTAGTAAGTTTACCTTATGAAACTTCAGGAATGGTATGATATTGTTGGGTTTGCTTCTGAAACCTTTTCTTTATGAGCCTGACTTCAAATACAAATACATAAATAATCACAGTAATTTCCTTAATTCAGAGTAAAATAGGTAATTTTGCATTCTGCCATTTTCAGCTTTGCTTTCCAAATGAAAATATTTCAGTGTTGAAAGACAATAACGTAGCATTTCTCTCCAGTCAGTACACTAAGACTCTGAAATTAAGGCCAAGGAGTAAATATTGCTAAATGGAAATAGACATACTTGTTCATTCTATTGAATCAGTTTTGGATGAGTCTATGAGCAGACAACAGAAGTTGTTGTGACAGAATTTGTTATAAATACACATTAAGGACTTAATCTGGATCATATTTCCACAGTGCTTCATGCTGATCTTTTTACCCACCCAGAAAAACAAAATTATACTAATTTTGCAGATGAAGAACCTTAACATAGAAAAAAAAACTTGTCTTCCCTTAGGTGAAAAATTATTCAGATTCATAGCTGAGTCTCGCCTCTAACTTGAATCCCTTCACTACTGAAAATTCATGTATGGTGGTCTTTTTAAATCAAGTTGGTTGCTCTAGCAGAGGGTTCTTATCAGGCTGCTTTGTAGGTGGTATGTTGTATTGAAGCTATTGCTGTCTTAAGTATGCTCTTCAGTGAAAACATCTAAGGGATTTGCCTAAGGTCTGAAAATCTGTGGGAGAGCAAAGATTCTTCCCATACCAGTTCTTAGCACATTCTAATCCTACCATATCTTCAGCATAAATACAGCAGGACTCATCAGAAACTGAATAGTAATGAGCTTTGTACCATCAGAAGCATTTATTCAAAATGCAAATGACTGTTTGGCAGTCATCTCGGTTTTGATGTTATTGATTCTTTGCTTTCTGGAGACTTACCAGTTTTCAAATGTAATTTTCAATGGCAACTGCTGTTCCTGAGAAATAAGACATATCATAATCATCAGAGCAAGAGACATTTGTACCTTCAGGTCGTTCATAACACTGCCTGTATTGCTACTGACACTTGGAGACTAGACAGCAGAAAGTCTACTTTAGATTTTAGCAGTTATGTCTGCCTTAGCAGCTAAATTAGCTGAATTCTAGAAAAACTGATGATAGATGAAAATGTAAATTTACAAAATTCCAGGTGAATGTCATGTTTTCTTATCACTGTTTTCAACCTTAACTCTTAATATTGTCTTCATTTACATTCCATAGATGGCAAATGGCCCTTTACTATAGGATGTGTTTCTATCCTTATCACCTCTGCACAACAGCTCTTTGAGATAAATCGCCTTAATTTGCCTTAAATGGAAACACATTTAGAAACAGACTTAACATTATTTTACTTCAAAGCATCTTAGAATATAATTAACAGCTTTCTAAAACAGGCATTTTAACGGTTTAAAGCCAGCAGGGTGTGACATAATAAGCAATACATTACTTTAAGTGCTTTCACTGTACAGAATGTGGCCTTTTCCAAACTTTCTTTAATTCATTATTTTTGACTGGATATGCATTTTAATGATTGTGGAATCACTACTAAATATTAACTGAAATATAGACATAAAAGAAGACCTGAAATTAAAAGGGTGAATTGCAACTGAATTATAGCAAACACATCTTAAGGAGGCCTTAAGGAGACAAGAGACGAGCATGGATGAACAAGTTGCTTCTAGCAGAGCTCAGGTGGAAGAGAAAGGTCCATGGAACGTGGAAAGAGGAACAGGCCACCTGGGAAGAACACAGGAATGTTGTCAGAGCATGCAGAGATGCAACGAGGAAGACCAAGGCCCAC
>Ga0181612_107800_pt1 | contig 13368 bp, 7 predicted proteins | sample HoacroProtozoa21_FD_119630 | JGI IMG/M metagenome (GOLD analysis project Ga0181612, IMG submission 119630) | Hoatzin crop microbial communities from Cojedes, Venezuel. Combined Assembly of Gp0051906, Gp0051904, Gp0051908
ACTTCTTATCTGGATGCTGGCTAGAGAAGTAAGAACACAAAGGGACAAACAACGATCTCTTTCCCACCCACATCATGGTAAGGTTGGAATGACCATCTAGCATTATTGCCTCTAGATGGTCGAAGTCTTTATTCAAATATTCATTTTCCCAATTTTCTCATGACAGTGATTTTTATGTATTGTTGTGGGCAGCCCTGGAAGTCTCAGAATCAGAGCTCTGTTCTCCTAAGCAGTGTACAGAACTGTCATAGGAAACAGTTGTTCTTCCAGGCACTTTGCCATGCAAGTAGATTTCAGTGAGATTTAAATATCACTCCTGAGGTTAAGTATGCCTTCATCTTGTTCAGACTGGCAGAAAACAGGAACACGGTGTTAGGCTGAGTAGGAGCGCGCTTGAGCATACACATGTTTTGCCTTTCTTTAGATCCTGATGATGTTAGATCAAAGGAGCTCTGATTAAAGCAGGCAGCACTGAGTCATGGATTCTAAAACAGGTCATAATTACAGAGAACTGCTTTAGTCACTGTATAGACATAGGATATATTAGTTTCATATTTAGTTTTTCCCTTTGCTTTGTCTCCATAAAGCAAGAGAATCACCGATTACAAGCCTTGTGCCTTACAGGGTGATTAAAGAAACAAATGCCCTTTCCGGCTGTGAAACAGGAGTCCTTTGAGTAAGCTGTCTAGACAAGGAAAAATATTTGGTGCTTGGACCTTCTCTCTAATTTCCCATACACTGAAAGATCCAGTCATGTTCAGACTGTGTAATTTTTAAAAACAGAACTGTCCTCTGTGGCAATATTACATACTAAATTAGGACACTTGCTACAATCACAAGTTCTGTTTCTGCAGCTTTTTAGTCAACGACCTTAGTTTACCTTTGGAGAATCAGCTGCGTGATCCATTCCTCTAGCTGTTTCCTTTAACATTTAGCTATTAAGTAAGAAAAATACTGTAATTTAGGTAATTCTAAAATCCCTAGTTATAGTTTCTTCTCTCTAGGTTTTTAATAGAGTAACTGTCCTGTGGCTCAGGAACTTTTGTTATTAAACTATAGTTGGCCACTGAAAATACAAATACTGTATTATTGTCTGTTGTCTTCTGTCAGTATACCATTGTTTGCTCTTTTTGAATTCCTTCTCTTAACTTTTCTTAACAGGGTTTTCTGAATAAGAGGTATTCAGATTTTTTGACCAGATATGTGAAACTCTGGTGATTGCTTGAGACTAAATATTAAAATAAGATATGTTATGCAGGTACGGTGCACAGCAGCAAGAGGGAGGGACCAGAAGAACACAACCATAAAGAATTTGTATCTTTTTCTTCCCAGTAACTCCATATACATCTTTTTTATAATTCTGTCATTATGGTGATTAGAAAAGGAAAGGGTATCAAAGGTAACACTTCACCTTTCACCTTTGGCAGTATCTTTAATACAGACATGCTGCTTATCATTGTTGCTGAATTAATTCTTAAAAGGAGGGTTTGTGTTAGATTTCAATAAGTTCAGTATGCAGAAACCACCCAGATTTTCATATTCAGTTCCTTGAGAAAAAACATACTAGCTATTGCATTCTTTGCCAAATACAAATAACCCTTTCTAAGAAAAATTCCTTCAATATTTTTCCTGTTTAATAAATCAAGATATAAAGACTGACAAAACAAAAAAACCAAATAAATTATTCTGCCAGTTCCATCTGCAAGTACTTCTTGTAATTATCAATTATATATGTGTCTCCTAGATTTCAGTGTATGTAGTACATACAGGTTTTGCATGATTTTTGCATTTTAGCTGTAGGTTGTTAACCAATGGATCAATTCAGTAGGAGAAGACGTGAGTTTTGCATCACCTAGACATCCTAAAATGAAATTAAAAAGACATTAAAATCCCACAATTTACTCTGTTGGTACAGAAATTGCCAGTTTTTAACTTATTTAAGAGGTTGCAGATAGTCTCTTCTGGCCTTCAAAATCTATATGCGATTCTAAACCTGTTCAAGAGCCCAAAGCAGGCTCTCCCTGAGGCAGACAGAAGCATGGGTGGATGAACTTGAGCGCTTGGGGAGCAAGAGGGCAGCGCAGCAGGTAACCTGCGTGGATGGCAGTGACGTGCTGCTCGGGTTTGGATAGCTTGGGGAGCTGTGACCACGGGGTTCAAAGACCAAGAATTCTCTTTCAGCTGAACGTAAGACACAATTTAGAAGTAAAAATGTCCTTGCTCAATGAGCGCTGTCAGGATAAGAATGAGGTGCATCTTTGCTGACTTTTCTAGGCACAGCTGTGTTTGACACAGCTGTGAAGAGGTGTAGGAGTGGACAGGACTGCGTTTGAGCCCTACTCTCTCCTTTCGAAAGACATCAAACAGCAGTGCTGCTCACCGGTTCAAAGAAGCCCTCTCTGTGGCAGTGCAGGATTCAGTCCCACCAGCTCTTTAGTTCAGTGACTGCCTAAGGCCTTCACTGGAAGTAGGATGGTGGTAGGCTCCATCACATGAAGGCATACTGTAATGTGCAGAATTAACATTAGTAGCTAGTACCCAGATAAATCAAAAGCAAATCACTTTATTCACCAATTAGAATGTAATTACCCCTGAGGCACAGCGCAGAAGGTAATTCCAAGCGGACAGCATCCTTACTTTACAGTCATAATGGTTTCTAGGAAAGAAATACAGCAATAATTTCTCTGCTTCAAACTGCAGAAGAGTTTAGAAGGCAGAAGGTACTAATCCTAGTATCCTGGCAGGTTCCCAGTTTCATTTAATGTTCTTCCTCCTGAAAACCCCCCATGACATCTTTAATGACCACAAATGGTCAGGGCCTTGGGTGTAGGTCTTACTTTGAGTGAAGATAAAAAAATACATTCCTAGCACTTGTAATACACTTGCGGAAATAAACCATGTTCTGCCACAAGCAGCTCTGCTTCATTATAGGCTGATGGGCAGCTGAGTCAAAGCACAGACTTAGTCATGCAAGTAACTCTTACTTGTAAGACCAGCAAACCACAAAGGGGAACTGGGCCAGTACAGAAAGCCTGCAGGCATTGTAATTACTTTGCCTACCTGAGTAAGATTATTCATATGTGTAAACTTACAGGATTAAAGCCAGAAAGCTGAGTCCACAGCTATTTACCACTTCGACATACACCATGAAATTCTCTTCTGTGCGGAGAGCCAGAACGAGATCTGTGCAGCATTTCTGCGCAATGGATGCAACCATACCCGGGAATTCTTTGTGTAAGAACAGTGGGTTCAGTTTCACACATGTTGTTGACTGTGTAATGCTACACTGGCAGCATCTGCGAGCAAGTCAGAGAGGTGGTTGTATTTAAACTATGTCTTACTCTGTGGTGTGTAGCATCATGCCATGATTGGCAGATTCGGTGAAACGGATGGGAGACAGTTCACCAAAACCATTGTCGGACATATTTCCTATGAAGTTAACGCTAAAACAATTTCTTAAATTGTAAGTGTGCTTACATTAAATTTTCGTGTCCTGTCCTTTGTGTTTTCCTTCCCGGTGTACAGGTGGACATCGCTGCATCTGTTTGCAAAACTGGCCTGCCTGTTGTTTTTCTGCTCTCTTCATGAATGTCTGCCTTTGACTGTCACGTGGCCTGTCTGATGTTAAAATTCTTCCTTGCAGATGTTGATGAATGTGCAAACGGCACAATATGTGGCAGTCACGGGTTCTGTGAAAATATGGATGGCTCCTACCGCTGCCTTTGTTACCAAGGGTACCAGGACCCACAGGATGGGCGAGGGTGTACAGGTGAGTTCTTAGGTGCAAGGAGTCATTCCTGCAAGATTCTAGTGAGCAAAAAGCAGCATAGGAGCAAAATGCTTTTCTTCACAAGAATATTTTTGTTTTCCATCATTTTTCTTTAAAGCTATATCACTTACTAGTAAAATAAGGTTGAACTCTGCTTTACTCACTGAACTTTGTGCCAGATGGAAATTTATCTGTGTATCTGTTTAATGAGAACCTGTTATTAGAACTTAATAGAAACCAACAGCAAATAAGCTGAACTACTCGTTTTATCTCTTAAAAAAAACCCAAGAAAACCCACTATTGCTGCACGTCAGGACCATTCACAAATATAAATCATAATAGATAGAATTTAATACTTTAGCCTATTAAATGTAACATCTGTTTAGTCTCTTAGCTGAAAAACCAGAACTCTGTACTACCCCCTGCAGGAAATAACGTCCAGCATGTGGTACCGCCAGGCTGGATTAGACGGCCCACCTCCCTAGGCACAGCTCTGTGAACAGATTTTAACCTTGGCTTCAAGCTCCCGGAAAGACACCTGTCATGAAAAGATGTGAGGGTTTTGTAAATATTGCACATTTCTCTTGCAAGTAATACGTGTCCAGATCTGTTGTTAATCGTGATGGTTGGACTTGAGAACCATCTGAGGCAGCACAAGTTTCTAATATAAAATTAATGCCAGATCAAGGAAAGGTATTCATTAAGCAATTTCTTCAAGCCAGACTCAGGATGAAACACATTTACCAAGAACAGAGAGCTAAATCGAATACCGAACAGAAAAGAGGAGTTAGAAGTTTTACAGAAGTGTTTGTATGTGTTTTCCGATACATTAAATAGTTTTATTACAAAATTCTTTACGCCATTTGGCACTTAGTTCGCAACATACCAGTGTATATTTTTTGCATACAGTGACTTTTCACAGATGAAAACAAGTGAAGCAAAGAAAAAAAAAAGGAAAGCAATAGCTGGTATGAAACTGAATTTAATTTTGAGTTGCCACTGAAGTGATTCTGCACCATAAAATAATGCCTTAGGCTTTTTTCTTGTATACACTATATAATATAAAATACTCTTATAAATTTTGATGCCAGTCATCTACTATAACAATTTTAGGAAAAGGTAAGTCTCTAGTTCCTGGCCAGGCAAAGTTCCCCAAAGAAGTCTTATTCCTTATGACAGGAATCCAGCAAAAAGATAAAGAAAAATCTAAGTACATTTTAAAAGTGCTGAGCAAACAATAACTTAAAATGCATACTTGTATAAAAATACACCAAAATGCTTCACAAGTTATAGTTTAGACTCTCCTATCAATCAAAAAAGCATTTCAGGGTAGACTAGTTAGCAGGTATATGGAATCCAAGTTAAAAACATGTAGGGTGTTTTGGGGAGATATTTGCGGTGTTTGGCAGGGCCTCCCTGGGTGACCTGGGCATAACCCTTATGGGTTCCAGAGCAGCCTGTGAGGCCCAGCATATGGGAGGCACGTGGTGGCTGTGGGGCCGGGAAATTCACTGTTCAGTGCATGTTCACGAGGAAAATGGGATTTTGAGGAGAAAAGGTGATTCTCTATTTATAGTGCAATCTGAATCACACCAAATCCTACTCATTTTGCTCCTTGGATTCAGAGGAAGTTTTGATAATAAAGAAGTCTGAATCATAAATCCCAATAAAAGGGTACAAAGAAAAGCAAGTATTTAAAAATGAGAAATAAACCAAAAAAAAAAAACTGGAAAAAAAAAGAAAGCCAGTGTTTTGGTCTTACAAGCAGCACCTAATCAGCACCAATAGTCTAGAAACTGTACTGTGGCTTTCAGGGGCCTTTATTTCAAAGGATTGACTACTTGTTTATGAATCCACTTAGGTATTAGTGAGCTTTTAATCCTTCCCCAGAGGTCACATCTGTAATCTGGTGGACAAGATTGGCACAGATACAGCAGATAAAAGAACAAACTGTCAGTAATGGGTCTGAACTGATTTATGTTTTGGACTTTTTCCCCAGATGTGAATGAATGTGAAATGCTGAGTGGAGTATGTGGCGAAGCCCTCTGCGAAAATGTGGATGGCTCTTTCCTGTGCCTGTGCTCTGATGAAAACCAGGAGTATGATCCCATGACCGGACAGTGTCGCTTCCGTATCTCACCAGGTAAAATGCCAGTGGAATTTTGCATGCTTGGCATGATTTCTACTGCCTGTGTAACAATGGAAAAGTAAAGTTGGTTTAAACACTGGTGTTGCTTTAACTACAACAGAAAAATTTAAAACTTTGTGTTCCTGAAAGCGTGTGCATGAGAAGAGGTATTTCTAGGATTAAATATGTTATCCATGAATCATTAGCAGTACAAATACAGCAGAAGCACCTTTGAAATTTTATGTCAACAGACTTGGCAGTAATAATGAACAGTTACAGCAATTAAGAGTAAGCAATCTCTTGCTCGCTGTACCGCAACAATGAAATATGATCCGGAATCAAGTCTATAGCCTGAGTGATTTTATTTTTTGTTCAAATTTCTGCAGACATCCACTAGTATGCTTGGACAATGTTTAAGGGAGCATATGATTAAAACCAAAATTTGTATGTAGTGATATCCTCTTAGCATTATTTAGTACTAACGTAAGTGCTCATAAAATGTAGTTGGGAAAGCAAAAAAACAAAACACTGAATTGTTGTCTCAGTCTCTTTGAGTGCCTTTTTGAGTGTCCTTGCCTGTTTTACTCCATCTTTTGTCCTGTTTTTCCTAGTAGTCCGTTGTACTGAATTTGTGAGCTTTTGTTATCAGGTGGTTTGGGTGTTGCAAATGCTACTGGAAATACGGTCATTAAAAATGAGTGTAGAACTCTTGATGTTGCCTTCACATTTCTATACTGATCCAGTTTGGAGGAAGGAACAAGCCCACAATAAGGAGCAACAGAGTACCAGAAACGAGGGGATTTACTTGCACAGCTTTTTTTCCGCTCCAGAATGCAAATCTTGGCATTTTTCTTATTTTGTTCTTACACTGCAGGCTGATCTAGCTTCCGGAAAACTTTAGAATAACTGGCTGTAGTGCCAGGATGCAGACTCTACAGCGTACAAGGCTGTGGCTATTTTCTCCTGTCACTCATGGTCTTTCAGACTTGTAAACAAGGTTGAAATACCTATGACCTAATTGCAACAAGTATTTAGATCACTGAACACAGCACTCAGCAGCACTCAGGAAGTTGCCTGTGAAATATCATGAACAGCTGATTGACAAACTGAAACCTTTGCAAAATCTTGTGAGAAAGATTCAGGCTTACAGGAACTTGTTTTATGAAGGAGGAGTGAAAAATGTATGATGGCTGATTGTCACCATGCAGCAGAGCAATGCATGCCCAGTGGTACTGCCTCCGTTCTGTTTGCAAGGAAAAATACTGCAGTACCTTTCCACCAGGAAGCAGATTAGCTTAAATATCCGCTGATGGTAACTGAAGTAGCAGCATTTAAAATTCTTCTGTGAATTTATGGAAGAAGAGCGTTTAAATTATATTATCAAGATTTGCAGGGGATGTGAATGCCATCTTCGTTTTGGTGCTGATGAGGAGGTAGTACTTGGGAGAATTCCACCTACTTGTCGAAACAAAACCAAAGCTAAAGAAAGTAGCAGAGGACCTGAGCCCATGTAAAAAGAAGTCAGGTCTAAGCAGCATTCAAGGACATACCCAAACGTTACTGTGGGGAGGCAGGGCAGGCATGAAAAACTCAGTGTGGCAGATTGTACTGTCAACAGATGAATACTCTGTTGTCAGTACTAACTCCATTTCATTGTCATCGGTGAACATAGCTTTACTGTGATCAGTTTGGAAAGAAGCCATTCTTCCTTCGTCTCCAGCCCTCATCAGGCCTTTGCAAAACATGTGCTTCACCTTTGTCTCTGCTCTAATAAAGGTCATCAAGGAGCAAGGCCTCACATAGGATACCAGAAGACATGCAAATTAGGACCCAGTAAGATGTACTTTACACCGTATGCTCTTGAACTAGAATAAGGAAAAGGGGCAGTACTCAGAACAGTGATCTTACTATTTATGGTCTTATTTTTCTGCCAAAGTAAAAGGAGAAAAGTACTGTTGTTAGTTCTTGTTAAAAAGGATTCTTGCTTTCCTGTACACCCTGCAGCTTTGCTGGGTTTTTTTTTCCTCTTATCAGTTGGCTTGTGTTTCTCAAGACTGTAGAGACTGACCAGTCAAGTAGTGAAACTGCCCCGTGTACCTCTGGATTTGACAATGCAGGACCTGCCAATACACACTTCGTTCTTCTACATCTGCTCACTTTGCTTGTTCCTATTTTGTCGTGGGAACCAATGGGTGGTCCTTGTGCAGCTGTCAGCTGAAGAGGGAACAAAACCAGTCTTTTCCTCCCCGTTTAAGTGACATAAGCCCCATGTGGTCACAGCTGTATTGGTTTGCCCAGCCGTGAGTACTTCTGCCTCCCCTGAGGGCAGCTGCCGCATGATCATACAGGAATAGCAATGCAATCTCCCTGCAAAGAGCAATGGAATAGTCATGCATCCTCTGGCTTTGACAAGCCACATACTCAAGTCAGGCGCCGTGCTTTGAGAGCTCTTAGGGTGCATGTGGACATCATCTGTCAGCATTAGCTTGCATCATGCCTATTTTCAGAAAGGAAGAATTCAATCTGCGTTATCCTGTTGCAGATATCTGTAGTTCAGTGTGGTTTACTCAGCTTTTGCTTATTTCTCATTTTGTATTTTCGTGCATAAAGAAATGTTTGTCCACCTTGTATCAAGTGGAAGTAGGTGAAAATTGTTCAAATGTTACTTTGATTTGGGAACTTTTTTGCATGTGGTTAAAGGCTGCTAGCTTTGTGGAATGGGGTGTGCTCACACTTTACTTGCCATTAGGGCTCTCGAGACTTCCTTCTATTTAGATTTCACTTGGTGGAAATTCATCTATTGTTAGCTGTGTCCTGAAACAATCTGCTCAGTGTATGTATCGGGAATTCTAGCCCATATTGTCATGTTCCAGTAAGAAATCAAAAAAAAGCAATTGTGTAAGGTTTGATTGTCTCGTTCCTCTCCTCTCTGCCCTGCCATTCTAAAAATGTAGCAAATGCTTCAGAAGGAAAAAAAGATGAAGTAGGAAAGAACTCTCTTTTGTATTAGATGAAACTTTATTGTTATACATCTTTGTACCTAAGAGAGAAAAAAATGCCTGGGTTGGGTTAAAGTCTTCTCATTTATTCTTTTAACAAGATATATAAAGCCATTTATGATTAATTTCTAGCAAGTACCAAACTCAATGCAGTTTGAGTAACAATGTGTATTAAAATGGTTTTAATTCTTCCTATGTAAGAAAAAAACGCATGTTCTAGTATGCATCTAAATTAGTCATATATTACTAATATATCACATTGCATTGAATCCAGAAGCTATGAAGGTTATTGTATATTTGAGGATTATAATAGGTATGACAAAATGAGAACTGCAAACAAAAGCATGTGTGTAAATTGAAATCTACCAGAAGGAATCTGGCTTACATAGACAAAAGTCAGCAAGACCACAAGTTTGGGTTACAGCTCAGCCAATAGAAAGAATTCCAGTGAGAGAACTCCACCACAGTACCAGGGCCCACTTAGGTACCTACAGCTAATTCAGACATTGCTTTCTCCTGGTTGCATGAAATGTGACCAGTTACTTATGGCAAAATATTTAACAGTATTTACTAGGATTTATATGTAAAAATCCCAGTTTTGGTGCCCAAACATGAGTCCCTCCTGGCCTGATTTGTATTAAAAAAAAAATCAATATCCCCTGCATCTAACCAACCACCAGCATAAAAAATTTGAGGCTGCTGAGTAACAGTTTATAAATCTGATCCAAAAGCTTCCTCAGGGCCAGAAATTTGGTGCCCGAGTACAAATTCTAAATTTCCTAAACTCTTAAGGCCTTTATAAATGTTAAGACTTTGAGGAAACTCTTCATATTTGTATTATTTTGAAGGCACTATGTGCATGGTTTTCTAAGGTAAATAACGATCTGAATTACATTCATCTATGAACATCATCTTAGATATCATTTTTAAATGTGCATCACTTGCACTAATCCCTGAACTGTACATATACACAGATGTGCCTGTACGCTGCACACACACACGTCAGGTGTTGTAGCTTGCCACATGTGGAGCCAACTGAGAAATCTAAACAAGTACGCCCTGACGACAGGTGCATACCAACCTGATTTTACTGTCTTTTAGAAAATCAGGTTCTGAAAGCGTGTGTCACTCAAGCTGTTTGCTCAGTCACTGGAGTCTTTGCTGAGGTTTTAGATGTCAGGAACTTGCAATGATGATTTTTCACGTTAGCAACCACCTTACGGATTCCACCTGTTAATAAGAGGCATCAGTACACAGTTGTAGTATTTAAGATCCCATCCATTCTGTATGTTTTGGTTTTTTCAGATCACAGTTGTTAACAGGCCTCCATTTAGGCAAATATGTAAGTGTATGCTGCAGTCTAAGCATATGCTAATATCCTGGTTATCCACTGAATCCTATATAACTAATGGACATTTTTGCATCAATCACATGCTGAAGCATATTTTTGGATGAAGGTTCCACTAAGGGATATAAATCTATTTCTAATAAATACTTTAGAATTCAATCTAGCAGCAATTATACAGAATTTCTCATATAGGCTGTTCATATCAATGACCTTTATGTTCCCTTACCAGTGTGCCTTAGGTAGGGAGATATTTTATATTTTCTAACAACAAAAAACCTGAAACAACAATGATACAAAAAATAAGCGTCCATTTCCTATGATATTTTGTCAACATACCTAGTGAAACCGCTTTCAAAAACAACCTGTTTAGTAAACGGTTCATAATGTATGAAAGAGAAATCATAAGCTTGTAGACATAGACTGGTCTTGGTTTAAAAAAAATACTAAAAGATTTGTGTCTCATTTGCTTTCCAAGCATTCATGACGTCTGCTTGACTAACCCTCAGTCACAGCTGTGTAAACAGCAGACTTCTAAGCTGCTGAGCAGATACTGGGAGGAGAGACCCAACACATCATATGTAAAATGGGAATAAACAATGACACGATGAGACCGTCTCCCCTTCCTCCTGGGGCAGCTTCTGGTGTTCTTTCTCGGGTAAACAGCATGAAAACTGCCATGCTTTTTCTGCCGTTGAAGATTTGGCTTTGATTCAGTTAGACAGATGGCAAATGGCCACGGAAAATGTATAAATTGGTGGCTAAAGTACTGCTCTCTCACCTTGGAATAACAGATTCAGTTCAGTTGCGTTTCTGTGACACGATAGCCTTAACGTAGTTCCTATTGGATAGCAGCTGATACCGCAAAACCACTGCAGTTTATAAAATTCAGCACATTATGGAAAATCGTAATTGTCTGATGAGGGGAGACCACAGGCTAAACTAACAACGATGAAATAAGCACTCAGCTGGGTGTTTCCTTTAATGTACAACTTAGTTACATTGGCAAAACAGCGAAGGAAATTTTGCCTTGTAGGTGGCAACATTGTACTGAACTTGAGTAGAGGTGTCTGCCAGCCCCTCAACCTCCCAAAACAGAAACAGACACTTTTCCGAGGAAAACAGAAATAAATCCAATTGTCTGTTTGGAATTAGAAGCCAAAAGAACCATTGCACACGTCCATACTATTAAAGTACAATAATAGGCAATCCATACTGGCATTTTTAAATCTGCTTTTCTCAAAACAGATCTTGTTATTTGCATCCTCAGTAAAGCTGCCTTGCCCCATCTGCCTGGGGGAGCGTGGGTGGGCTGGGATAACAGGCTTGAGCTAGTGAGAGCTGGAGTTCATTTAATTCCTTCAGCGTTTGTCGGACAATCACTATCTTCAAGCTCCCACCTCGCAGCCACTATTTTTTAAGTGGATGGACTTAGAAGAAAATCCATCCTGTAACTGGCATAAAGAGTCTGAGCTTGACCTCGAAGAGACAACCCAAGGCAGACAGATGAGGTGGTCACGTGAACTTGGCTCTCCCAGGTACACCAGTACTTGTAAGTGGGCCAGCCTTAAGCCCTTTCTTGAGAAGTGCTGCAAGGCAAACAGAGGTAGTTTGTACGCCACAGCTCTTTTGGTCATACCAATCCTCTAGCGTTTTGAAAGGCACCGTCACGCAGGTACAAAATAAGGTTTTGATTCCCGCCTGGATACACACGCTGCTTGGGAAATGTCTCATGCTTGGCATATTGTGCGAGAGCCTGAGCAGAAATTAATGAAACCTCAAACAATGGAATATCAGCCAACATGCGATACTTTTTAGTAGGTTTTTGTGAATTAAACATTTGTTAAGTGCTAAACATAAAGAATTTCCCAAGATTAAAAGGAAATAAACTAGTCAGCTCAACATTTAAGTATCTCAAGTTCCTGAACAATGTTTTGGTTTTGAGTAATAAGTCTGAGCATTTGTAGTTTTAGAACTTGGGTATGTTATGGATGGCCTATGAAAAGTTTTCATATTGATCAAATGTGAATAACAATTTTATGTGATAGCTCCCACTTCTGAGCTCTTTTGATAAGAATTTTTGTGGAAGTGCAAGGCTAGAAGACAAGAGTTCTGCAAACACAGAACCTTTAACTGGGTATTTATTTTCAAGCTTGCTTCTTGGGGTACTTTAGGAGTGCCTTGCTTTAGAAAGGTCTTTGACTATTAATAGGGGGTTTTACTGGATCGATGGGAGAGACTATTTCACCTCCAGTCCTTATAAATATTGTCAGAGCACCCACTCAACTGCTGAAGGCAGAAAATCCGACTTCTTGGCTGGATGCCTATTTTAAAGTAAAGCACAGAGTCAGATAACCTGACATCTGCATTATATACCTCTGCTTACTGTGGAGACAGTCAGTTGCTTCTGCAAAAATCATAAAGGGCCTTGTTTTGAAACGTGGAACATGTTTTTTCCCAGTGAAATTAAAAGGGACTGGAAATGTTCATTCTTTGGAAAATGAGGCCTTTTCAGTTTGTGCCTTAGCTCCTTCACTGGTGAAAGGAAGTGGTAATGTTTGCTCACCTCTGGAGAGCTTTCAGATTCATACATGAAAAGCACCATGCCAGTAGCTGGGCATGGTAATTAGATAGCTGAGTACAAGAGCAGGTAGTTCATGCATTGCTTAAGAATGAAAGAAGTCCAAATGTGAAGAATCCCTTTGCAGACAAGTTGGAGAACAGGTCTGAAAAAGTCAAAGGAAGGTTACCAACTTCCATCATTCTTCCTAAGAACGTTAAACCAACATTTGTACTTAACCATTTTCTTCTCTGTCCGACAATGCTGCTCTTCACTGTGGTGAAATTCAGGACCTGTGGCTCTCCCGGTTCTCCTGTAGAACTGATTCATTTCACGTGTCATCTTACGTGATTTATGTTTTGATTTTGCCTTTAGAATTGCCAGTAGAGGCTGATCAACATGAAGATGGAAAGAAGGAGTGCTACTACAATCTGAATGACGCTAATTTCTGTGACAATGTGCTTACATCCAATGTAACCAAACAAGAATGCTGCTGTACCTTGGGTGCTGGCTGGGGCGATAACTGTGAAATCTTCCCATGCCCTGTCTTTGGAACTGGTAAGAGGA
>Ga0181612_135019_pt1 | contig 13368 bp, 4 predicted proteins | sample HoacroProtozoa21_FD_119630 | JGI IMG/M metagenome (GOLD analysis project Ga0181612, IMG submission 119630) | Hoatzin crop microbial communities from Cojedes, Venezuel. Combined Assembly of Gp0051906, Gp0051904, Gp0051908
AACTACTAATATATTAAACCCAGATGTTTCCATCTTGTAACTGGCCAATACTTCCATGCAGCTCCAGTTTCTTGAGTTTAATCACTGAAGTAATTGAAAGAGAAGATCGATGCAAAAACTGCGACAGCAGCTGCTATTACCACACCTAAAATAACAAAGGAAACGCACTCAGTGAGTGGCAAAGGCAGCACAGTCAGCAGCAGCTAGGGTGGGGAGGGCAGGGTCAAGGTGAATGACAAGCCAGAGGAGAAACAATAAGAGCCACCCCAAAAAACTGTCTACCACTGCTAAGCTAAATCTACAGCTACGATGTCAGATAACTAAATTATAAAAGCTCCACATGACATTCCTAATGGAAGGATCCTTCCAGAAATCCAGCTGACTGCATACGTCTATAGTACCTTGGCCATATCCTGGCCCATAAAATTACGCACTGACTCTGTGCTACTGCTTAACACTAGGAACCAGACGAGAACAATAACAAAGATTTTAAGCTTTAAGAAACAAAATCTATTAAGTTTTTTTTTTCTGTGTGGCACTACATTTACTGTGCAAGTCTCTTTGTAGCACAAGAGTCATTCTCCTATTAGCATGCTTTTTACTGATGCAATTTAGAAGATAACACACAAAAAGCCAAAAACACCTGAATGAGGACTCAAGGAAAGACATTTTTACATCCAGAGCAAACGCATCTTTACTGCTATTACTCTTTAATCGTCCAGTTACCACGCTCTACTTCTAAGAATTAACAGAAAACAAAAGTTACTGGTTTTTCCTGACTAAAGTGTAACTGTATTGTAATATGAAAAGACAGTCAAAACTCACAGCAAAAAGGACTGTACTAAGTGCAGACAGATATATGAGAGCTGGACAAGAGTATCATGGAGAAGTTGTATTGGAAAGAAGAGTTGTGACTGGTGTTCCCTGAATTATTGAGGCTGACAATGAGCACCCAAGCCCACATGTATTTGTCAGCTTCAGAAGAAGATTACTGAGTCACTAGCTGATTTATGGAAGCCTACTTGACAAAGCCATTCAACTGTGTTTGTGTTTTGTCTTTTTTTTAAACTACAGAACTGTGGAAGTAGTAGCTCTCCAAAAAAGAAATCAAGCTGCGTGAGCCTTTTGTACTGACTTGTAGGCTGAACGAATGCAAACACTGGTGCTGTTCCAACAGCAGGCTGTGGTTCTTTCTTCCCCAGAAACACCCTGCACCTACAATACTGAAACGGGGACTCGTTTTAGAAGAGCATTGTATTAACCTCACCACCAGTTTATTAATAATGCTGTGGAACCTAACAGTACTGAAAGGGCCCATTACAGTTTCTGGATTGCCACAGCAAAAATCAGGGAAGTAACGTACCCATATTTTGTTGAAGTTTCAACAGCAATGTTGCTTTTGTCAGTTGTTTCTGTTGCGTGTCATCCATGTTGTCAGTAACTGGACAAATATCAACTGCATGGAAACCAAGTGAAGAAGTAAATATCAGGTAAAAAGCTAACAGTTGAATTAATGCAAAAGGCCAAGAACTTTATAAAGTACATTTATGGTAGAAAAAAAAGAGTTCATTGCAGTAGAAATGGTACAGTAGCAACAGCACAGTACTAAACTAAGCTATATAGGCGAAAGAGTAAAAATCAAGAGAAGCAGCACATTCGGGAAGGAGTTCCTCTTCCAAAACTAATTTTCCACATCCTGCTTCCAGAGTAACATATCCAACCCCCTTTACATAACCTGGGGAGAATTTGAGTACTCTGAGAGGAAACCACCAAAATGAACCATCGACCACCTTCCAAGATCAAAGCTTCTCATTCAAAGCCATCTGTCCAGAGTTCAGGCTACATGCAAAACCCACTGCCACTAAAAGAGTGGGCCCAGCACCATTTCCCTATCCAACAGCCATAAGTGCTTTTTTTCAAAGCACAGAAATTCCTTTTTGAAGATCCCCTAAAAAACACACTTTCAGGCAGGTTCCCCTTTGGAACAATTACTAAAACCTTTAGACTGCTCAGCCAGGATGTGAGAGAGCTTGATTATTTCCAGACTGATGGGATTCAAACCCGTATCTACTTCATTTCCAAAGATTTCCCTAATCACTTGGCTATATCTAGCTTGGTAGAGAGGGGGAGGAAAGAAAGAAGGGGATTAATCCTGAGCCCTCTAGCTGAACTTGTTCGTTTGTCCCATGCTACACAGTTCGGTGACAAGGCTACTTAGACGGTGGCGGGCCAAAGGTCTTCAGTTTGCATTCCTGTTCCCAAGACAGTTTGCTAAGGCATCACTTGTCAAAAGTTCTGATTGCAATGCTGCAGTAGCTACGGTTGCAGACATCTTGTGGAGAAATAAACAGTAAGAGGAAGCATTCATACTATGGCAACGAGATCTGGATGTCTTTGGAAAGGACAGAATGGGCATGGTGAGATAAGAAAAAAGCCTAAAAGACTGTTCTTAAGAAAAGCCCACAGCAGCACCAGATATCAAGTTTTAGCAGATTATGGAATACTGATCTAAATAAAAACAGATCTCCCATCTCCCGAGTGTGGTTGTCAATCACCTATAAATTACAAATTATATAGTTGAGTAATAAGGCATATCCCTTGTATGATTCATATGAAAATGATTCATGGAAAAGTACTTTCTCTATCATATCATTAGCTAAGGGGGAAATGTATAATCTAGATGTGTGATCAGAAAGGTTTCTGTCATCTTAGATGAGTCATGTACATGATTGTCTTTAAAATCTTCTTAAGTCAAACTTGCACAAGATCTGTTGTTACACAAAAGCCCTCAAACTAGACATTTAGGACCCCTCTTCAGCCATTTTTATCCCTGAACTCACTGACTTTGTATAGGATGTACTGCAGCAGAGCAATTACTAACTGTCCGATACGAAACTTACCAGGATAGCAAGATACACAGACACACACGTATGCATACATCAAGCATAAACATTGCTTTGAGATCTCTCCAAGCTGCACACACATGTAACATAAAAATAAGAACACAGCATTTCAATGCAAGGGGTGCTTTCTTGAAGAGAAATCAAACTTCTCTGAAGCCCACCGGTCCACAATGAGTTTCATCATTATTTTTTCTGTGCAAAGGAAAACACACCCTTATCTGCCTAAAATATAGCCAGCAATCTTCAACTAGAGTAAATAATTGTTGCAGGATAGCTTTTTAAGTACCTTAACTAGCACCGTAAGAGCAGCACATTCTCTCCAAACTACACTAGAGCTTTCAACTCCTTAAAATAACCTATCGCTTTTAGAGAAGGTGACCACATTTCTTGGGTCACCTCTGAAGTCTAGATCCAGCAGGTTTCTTTTGGCTTTAGTTTTGATTGGCAAGTAGGATAGTTTGTGCCCTCTAATTACGTTTCTTCTCACCTTTGTAAGAACTGTTGTACTTTGCTGAAGGTAACTTTTGAAGCTGCACATCCAGACACCAATGCTCAGGGGAAAAAAAAAAAATACAGAGGAAAAAAGGAAAACGAAAGAAACACCCTTTGAGCTATTTAGTTACCAAAGGCTTTTATGCCATTAAGTTATGGAAGACTTGCATCTGAGGCAGCTGTAGTATAAATCACACAAAGTTTTCAAAAGCAGATGTTTTCTAGTACCAATTATATGAATCCTTAATTCTTCAATTTGCTAAGAAAGGTGGGGAAGTGATTACCACTACTGAAGTCTTATTTATGTTTATCTACTCAGGGTATTTACACACCACCCCCACCCCAAGGAGGAGCAGGGATTTAGTAAAGCCAATCATAAATGCAGAGCTTTCAACTGCTTGTATTAAAGCACTAAATACCTTGAAACTACAGTGTTAGAGCTATTTATATCTTTCAATTATAAACAGGTCGGTTTTTACTTTCTATTTTCCATGTAACAATTTTAAAGCATGACCCAGTAGTGACCTCACTGGAGAGTTGTACAAGGAATCAAGAGACTAAAACTGCAGTAGACAACAGCATAGGCTCTACTAAGTAAGCACATAAAACTGACCTGCTCAAAATACCTTTTTTTGTATGTTTTGACTAAAAGCTGCTTCAAAATAAATCTTTTGGCTATGCTGATTAGATCCTCTTTTCTCAAGTACATATTCTAAAAAGCAACATAAAATTATTTGAAAAGCCTGCTCATGTTCTTGAATTTTTACACAATTCTTTTTATCAGCAAGCTTTGCCTAGAACCTCACCACAGATAGCACTTCCAATTAATTCAAGGTTGGTGCCTAAGACCAGAGGAATTTTAACACAAACAGAAAGGATGATGTCAAAATTCACTACAAACCTATTTTCATACCATTACTGAATATTGACTACACTTAATAAAGACAGCCCTAAGCTTTGAGAAACAACAAATGCTACCCAAACTGGAATGATGCATCGAAAGAGCCTTTACACATGGGAAATGCCAAATGCTCACCGTATCACAAAAACATGTTTATAGCAATGTTTAGATACTTCATACCACAGTACCACTAAAAATCAAATTGCAAAATTAATGATTTTCTTTAAAACGCAGAACAGTGTTCTTACCCAGTTAAAGGTCTAATTTCTAAAAGGGCCTTGATGGCATTAATAAAAAGGTTTAAGTAACACGATTTATTAAATCACAAGTTAATAATGCCGTAACAATAATTATCAGCATTGAACAGCATTGTGCCAATAGCATTATTATGATCATGTCTATTAACAGAGCCTGCTCTATGGATAAACTTCATGGTGTTCACTGGGACAAGGCCAGTCTCCCATTTTTTTCTGAAATCCTCTTTGTATGTTTTTTTCTTTCATCTGTTCTTACTTACATATTTTGTAAGAAAAGAAAAATCCCACACACCTAACTATAACCAGCAAGCTACAAGAACACACAAACTCATTTTGTGCGCTACCTGGACATCATCTGACATGTATTAATGGCATCAAATCTTTGTGATGCACTGCTGTTAGTCTAATCGTGCTTTCTTCCAACCTCCACAACATACATCTTTACACAAGCAATAAAACTAAACTGAATCATCTTCCCTCTCCCACGCCTGTCTCCACTGCTACAATATTAATTTGCTTCCCTAAGTTATTACTGAGCTTTAAGGAGTTAGAATAATTAGCATTAAGATTTTTTAAGTTACTCTTTTAGTGCAAGAGAGATTTCTATTGGCTTTCCTGTTTTTCTTGGGATCCTTGAGCTGTGTACATCTCTACTTCGAGATAAGAAGTCAGATTCACTGCTAACAGGTTTAGTTAAAGTCTGGGAAAACAGATTAATTTAGAAAGATGTAAGAATGTCTGGTTAGCTCTAAAATTAAGCAACTAAAAAACCCCTCTAAGTAAACAAGTAGGTCAAGTAGAATCAGTAATCACGGTTCACCCTACACAGCAAGGTCATGGCTAAATGCGAACACCAAAAAATGTCCAAAGTTCTTATCTGAGAATTAGTGTTATTTTTTTAAAAATTTAAATTATAAAACTGTAGCCTGCAGCTCGTACTCTTACTGATGGGGGAAAAAAATTGAAGAAATCTCTTCCATAAGATCACAGAAGTATTATTAGATGCATTTCAACTACACTGACTCCTATTGAAATCAAAGTCATATGGGGAAAAAAAAAAACCACACACAACAGGAAACTACATAAACCAGAAATATTCAGAAAAAGTCAATAACTAGATTATAGCAAAATATTTGTATTAAAAGGAATATAACAGTCTCATAACCAGATCACAAACTTATAAGACATTCAGGAGAAAATGAAAAGCATTCTCAATTTTCTTTCCATTTCAGGTGAATCGGAGAACTTCAGTTTGGGGCACTGCATTTGATACATGAATTAAAATACTCAGAAAGGTACTTTGTATTTTTGAAAGAGTCAGGTTGCAGCAAGAGAACTTCCTGAAAGACACATTAAGCTATATATGCATTTTTTAATACTTCGTGAAAAAAACAGTAGATCTGACTAAAGCTCTCAACTTCTTATTTTAACTTATTCTAAGTAGTATAAAAACTACTCAGCTCTTAAATCAAAGCTGAACTACTGAAAAAGTAACTACAATATATAGCTTTACAGGTTTTTCCTACAGCTTATATGCCAGTATAGAATCAGCTCTAATGCATGTGCAGAGTAATGCATGCAAACCTTGTTCAACCATATGTTTACGTATGTACTGTAGTTTGTGAGCAACCATGGTTGCACAGATAATGCAGTGAAAAAGCAAAGCATTTGAGAGAAGAAAGATAGGTCTGTTAGAAGTGAAACACAAAAACTGCAAGAACCCTTACCACTTGTCACCAACATATTTAAACTGTAATTAGACTGATATAAACCCTTAGAACTTGATACGAAGTAAACCAACTTTAAGCTTATCCGTATCTGGATAAAACTGGCCTATGCCATTAGTCAACATTTTCATAATCAGTGAGGCAGTCTATCTTGGTTTTCAGATGCCGTATTTACCTGTGTTAATTTCCTCTGCTATATGGATATCTTCAGCTTGCACAGATTGATCCAACATTTCAACAAATCGTTCCTGAATTTCTCCAGCGGCCTCATCACCAAACTTATAATCACTGAGCATCACACTGGATCCAGCAACAGGTACAAACAGTCTTTGAGGTAAGACATGATATTCCCTCTCAAAATCTGAAAGAAAAGGGGGGAAAAAACACCATCTAAATAAAAACCTTGCCGGTTATGATAAGATGCCTCATTAATCTCTGACCATAAGATAAAGCTATGGCAAAAAAACTGTTCAAGGGTTCCATGTAAAATCCTGTTTTCAGGCATGGCTTGTTTAGTTGTTACTATTTTATTAAAGTTTTGGCTGTGGCTATAGTGATCTATGTTCCTACATTAGTCTCTCCAGAAATACCCAAGAGACCTCCAAAACAGATCATAAAATGTTAAACAGAGCTTTTTTCGTGTTTACAATGGCTAGCAAAAGAACTCTGGTAAAGACTGCAGACAAGAGCGCACACAGAACAGCACGTGATTGCAACACCACGCAGGATTGCAGTCACTCGGCTGCTTCATGCCACCCTGAAAGGCAAACTACGGGTGCCACCTGCAGGGGAACCTGGAAACTGCACCCAGTTGAAAACCTCAAAGCTGGCAACACCAAAATGAACCACGTTATCCTAAAGTAAATGGTAATTCTGAACACTTCCTTACACAATCAACCTGTTTCCATTTCCTTTTTTCTTTTTTCTAAGATCACTGCCAAAAGGTAGTATCCTGCAAAAGCCTTCCCTTTCTGCAAGATCTCCAAATTGCTATTTCAACTATTTTTTTTTTAAAGAAGAAACCAAACCCACAACAAGAAGAAAATAACTTGATACCATTGCACTGACTCAAAGAAGTTTAAAGAATCACCCAGCACGAGCTAAGAGATGTGGTCTCAGCATATAGCCCCTTAGTTTTTAATATAAACAAGACAGAATTTTTCATTACATTAATTTGCATTGTGTTCTGGCCTCTGCATGGTGCTCTGTTAAACTCAAGCTAATGCAATCCAGCAGTTATTCATGGTGCTGAGTAAGATCTACTTCTTTAAAAGACACAAAGCCTGTAAAACAGTACTGATGTTCAGGGAGCAGAGATAACACAAATGATGTATTTGTATAGTTAAAAAAGCAGGATACTTCTTCACACCATAATCACCACATACAAGGCCATATTTAATTTAATAAAGATGAACTATTGACCTTCAGAGCTCATGTCCACTAGCATTCGCGACAGAGGTGATATAAGCACATGGAAGGCCATGTCCAGCCGGTTCTTTTAATCCTACCAAGTTTTAGCATACTTCAATATTAGTAGGGATACGACACAGTGATTTAAAAAAAAAAAAAGATGAAAACTTTGAATGTGCAAGTTAGTCAGAACTTCAGTGACAGGAGTTTCAACTACGGAATTTTTAAAAATTACTGATCAATGAGAAAGAAGCCGAAATTGCATTTCACGGTCATGAGAACTGAACACAAACTGTGTGTGAAAACTGTGATGCCAAAGAACATATCTTAACTCAACAAAAATTACCAGGATTTAAGAAAGAGTCAAGGCTGCCAAACAGAAATTACGCTATTTGCTTTTTATTCTGCTCTAACCAAACTGGAACTTCAGTACACCAGCAGAATTCTCTACAAGCACCAAAATTCACTGCAAACATAAGCTGTGTTTTCTCCGAATTCCTACTTTTTTTGTGAGGTCCTTCATTTATAATGAGATCTTCAAATAGTATTTCACAACGATCACTCAATGTGTTTATTATGTCTCTTTTCAAAGCCTGCAAGGACAAAGCGAGAATATCAGTAATACAGAAGCTGCTTGCAAAGCTTTTGATAAGTCAGCAACAAGAAAACAAGTCCCTCATAGGTTTAACCCATGTTGAAAGAAGAGTTTTTCCAGAAAATAAAAACTCTAAAGGGAATTAAAAAAAGTCCAATCACGAGAAGCTAACATCAAAAGAATTAAAATTTTAAAAAGGAAGAAACAAAACAAAAATGAAGAGCTGGGGAAAGTTTTAGTATTGTTAGAATAAGAACTGACAACTTCTAAACATTACTATTCAAAACAAACAAAAATAATCACAAGGCATCGACTCAATGAAGGGAAAAAAAGCACTGAACAAACAAATCTGTATTTTCCCTCTACACATACAAAAATATATTCTGTAACCTTTTCTTCATGTTAAGAAAATTTGCCACAGCCTAAACACTTTGACAATTTGTGCAAATATTCAGCAGCAAACAACCTTAGCTACTGCAGACATACCTGCTGAAAGCGGAAAAGAAACTGAAACCATCACACACACCCCGATGGTTTTGATCTCAGTTTAGACCACGCCATTTTGGCAAAAACAACCAGTATGACAAATATCTTATATTTCAGAAAAATGTTTCTGATGAACTAACAACCTTTTCACTACCTGAATAGCCTCTTTAACTTTTGGCTTGTTGTTATGTACGTAGGCTCTGCATTTCACAGCACCTTTGAGATTTATGGAACCACTGCAGACCTGGACTGTAGCTGTTGATCTACGACTTGAAACCTGGGACTGAAAAATAAACACGTTTCAGGTTTATCTTGTTACCAAGGCACTTGCAGCATGAGTAACAAAAACCAGAACTAGGAAATTAATAGCATACCTTAAGATGTTTACATATAACCTGTTCTCCCTCAATTTATAGCTCTAAATTTTTTGTTTTCTTAGGACTGAAAAATCTCTCTCCTTTTCCATCATGTAAAATATATTTACTTTTCCAGACATTCCATTTCTTGCTATTTAAATATTAGTGTCTATAAGAATTCTAAAGCTTCTCAGGCAAGCAGCTTGTGGCTAATATTAGTATTACAATCTAAAAATCTTTTTTTTTTTTTTTGAATGATGAAGTAAGCACAATCTACGTTATCCTGAGAGTCATCCCACCAATCAGTACTAAACTATATACATGGTCACATTTAAAACTGTATCAAACTGTTGCCTAGAAATAGTCACCCTAATTACCAAAACAATGAGTGTGTTGTATGAAGCACATTAGGACACCACCTGGAAACACGGGGATAAATAACTTCCACACAAACTGCATCACCTACTTCCGCCAAAATAAAAAGCTTTCCTTTCTCTGAGGCAATTAACCACTGGAACAATGTCACAACAAAAGAAATTGAGATACTCAAGTCTTTAAAATGGCATTTTATAAGTTTCTGAAAGTTTTGCTAAACATAACTTTAGAGGAATCAGGAACCACCTGACAAAACTGGATGGCCAGCGCTGTGCACAAAGCCTACAGCACAACGCCTAGACACATCTGGACTTCAGGGCGTGGACTGGGGCACCTAACTCAGGCTTCAAGTCAGCATGACCCCTGGCAGAGAGGAAACCCCCGACAGACCCAGCAGCTCCAGATTACGGTTCAGATCACAGGATCTGCACCTTAATCCAAAATTAGTGGTTGAACTTCTGACAAAAGCAAGTATCCATAACCAGCCACAGCAAGTTGAAGCGTGGGGCCGATTCTGAACTTCAGAACGATGCAAAGCCATCTTGAAATCACCATATGCAGGTACGCACAAGTATCTTTCTATCAAATTAACTAGTTTGTGGGACTTTTTTTTCTATAACCAGTTTTTCAAATTTTTCTTGCAGCTGTACTGTGCATTTCTTAGACAACATGGTTATCACAGCAGGACAATTTCCAAAGACACAAAATATGCCGATCTGTTCAGTTTCACAGTCAATATCCACAAGGGAACACAAAAAATCTTAGGACAAAGTAAGCTGCACCTCTAGACAAAAACTCAGAATGCTCTTTTATTTTTTATTCTATTTTATACGATAACAGGTTATACTTTACAAACTACTAAATACTTACCAGCTGTGTCAGAACTTTGACATCAGAAGACTTAGTGCTGGACTGAGTATTTCCTCTTAACTTTTTCTGAGGGAAAAAAAATCTTGGTGTCATGAAACAGGAAAAACAATCCCCCTGAATTACAGTCTCCTCACTGTGGTATAAAATGTGCCCTCATTTACAATTTTTAAGAGAAAAACAGCACAAAGGAAATAGCCATGAGAAAATTATTACAAAACTAAGAGGAGGGATGATTGCATCAGCCAAACAAAGCGTTTCCACTCTTTGTTAAACGTTTAGAGATACCTAAGTCTTAGAACTTGTCGCCTACATTCACATCCTACTCCTGTTCTTTAACGAGGAGACAGCACATAGAAAAAATTTCAGTCAGACTTCACATGTAATTATTGCATTTGCATTGTCCAGGGAGGCAACCTGCAGCAATGAAGATGTGGACACAAGCAGTCCTGCATATTAGTTACTCCAAACAGGCCAATAAGGTGAACAAGTGTTGTACACAAGACCTCTCAGTCAATGTTTTATCACACTGGAGGTTCCAACTACACATCTATTAGAGTTCAATTCCTTGTTGCTCGGTACTCACCTTCCCTTCCAGTAGTTCTGTATCATCATCTTTAACTTGACCATTAATCAGAAAAACACTGTCTTCTATCTGTTTTGACCATCGATTTAACCCATTCTTTAAAAAAAAGTGAAAACACAAAAATCTCATCAGAAAGAGGATAGAGAATTTCACTAAAAGAGTTGGGCAGAATCATGCTGAAAATTACAGAAATCTATGTTTCTCAGAGAGTTTTAAAGTCTGAAAAGTCTCTGAAAAATCTGCCTTTTTTTGAAGTGAAATCTTGAAACAAACACATTCAGAATACATCCATTAAGAAACAAGTATTTCAAAATATTTAAGTGCTACCCCAACGATCTGATTTTTGCAGAGAGGGATGCAGCCTGCTGAAAGTCAATTCACATTAAAAGTGCCCCATACCCCCGTTCTAACTGGATGTAACCTTTTACTAGGTGAAGCAGAAGAGATTTTAGTTGGAATACTCGCGACAGTTGCTACGTAATTTTGAGCAACAGGAACTGCCAACACTTAGCACAGCAGAAGAAAAGCTATCCACATTTTTTATAATATGAATTCTTCATAGTAACTTCACATTACACTGAAAAGAGGAATAACTGCCAAACATTCTCCACTGATTAGCCCTACTTCTCTACTCACACGATTCAAATCTTTCTCATTTCACTTTCAACAAAAAAGTAGCATAGAGACCAACTAGAAAACTGCTGCAGCCAGGTAGTTACCTTGGTATTCTTCTCCAAGTCATGGTTCGGTGAAGTAGCAAGAAGTGGAATGTGAATATTAACATTTACTGTGCAGTCCAAAGCTAACCAGGAAGCAGACAGAGCAGTCTGGTATTTCCAATCCGCTGGTTTAGCTGAACTCTGAGAGCAGAAATAAGCAACAAAATATCGATATAAAACACTGTGTAATTCAGAGTTTTTCTTGAAGCATTACATGTCATGCGTTAAAAGCTGTATATGACACAGAGGATGACTAGCTTACCTTTGGATCTTGTACATCATAGGTTCGGCAAACTATTCTTTGCTACTTAAAGAAAAAGATCCAGTGAAAAGCAAAAAACCAAACAACAATTCACAATTAACTTTGTCCTTAACTTCTTTGTTGAGCGAATAGATGCTCTGAAGAAAGTTCTCACCTTTCTTTAGTGTAACAAAGTGGAAAAACATTTGACTGTAAACTCCAACTACCATAGTGATGCTGTCCCGTCTCTTACAAACACATTAAGATCAATAGGTATTCACAGGGAGAACCACCAATGCATCAGTTTGCAACTTGTCCTCGCCCCTCACCTCTCTCAGGAAAAGCCTCGCTTTCTCTCCTTGTATTATCTTGCTGTCAACAGACCCAGTGTTCTTCTGCAGCATTAGTACAGATCGCACATGTGTGCTACTTCCCCACTTCCATATAAGTATCACTGGCAACCGCAAGCTCCAGAAGCTATCCAGCATTTTAGATGTTTTCCTCCAACTGTGCAAATCAAAACTGACTGGGGAAGGCATGATTTAATGTCACCACACACACAAGCCTAACAGTAAGAAAATATGGAAATTTTGCAAGGGTAAGAGGGTCAACAGTCTTATTCACGGCTAATTAGAAAACTCCATGATTTCAACTTACTGATCTATGCCTAGAAACAACTTTCCCCTCCCAATTTATCATTTCTTCAGAAATAACTACAGAAACAAGGTTGTGGGTTGCAATCTCAATCAATAAACCTCACTCATAAAGGATACTTCTTTGTAGCAGAACAAATTTGAAGAGCTGCTCTGTCTGAGACCTCCTCCTCAGAGGGTTTCCAGAGCCTTCTTTTAGTCAAGGACTTTTCCACTGAGAAGATTAGCTGAAGATGAAAAAAATATTATGGATTTTTCCACAAAAATGATGATTATAATTTCTGGAAAATATTCTTGCACCAAAGTTCAAAGTCCGAGTGATATCAGAACTAAGTATGAATGGAAAATACAGCTTACACGTCACCAAAATGTCATGTTAAAGGTACATTCCACAAAGATTCATAGGCAACTAACCACAAAGCAAAAGTTGCTTGTGAAATCTTAATTCAGCTTCGTTATAAACTGAACCAAGCAACACACATTCACATATTCAACCAGCAGGCTTTTCTCCCTACAGAAATACTACAGCGCTATGCCTATCAGTTGCGGATCCTGAAAGACAGTTGTGCAAAACAGCTACCAATGCAAAACACCCCAAATTTTAATTCAGGAATCACTGATCGCCTGGACACAGCTCACCTTTTTTTGTTAGCTACTAGTTTCAGTAATCACTACTAAGGTGCAGTTGCATTGCACTTCCAAAATCGAATCTCGGACTTAGGCTTCAAAACCTACTCATCTTAAAATCGCTTATCATGGTTACGTTAGGAAAACAATAAAATGAACCTCTGTGTGCAGAA
>Ga0181612_102795_pt1 | contig 13367 bp, 6 predicted proteins | sample HoacroProtozoa21_FD_119630 | JGI IMG/M metagenome (GOLD analysis project Ga0181612, IMG submission 119630) | Hoatzin crop microbial communities from Cojedes, Venezuel. Combined Assembly of Gp0051906, Gp0051904, Gp0051908
CAGAGGTCCCTTCTAATCCCTACCTTTCTGTGATTCTGTGATTCTGTGATTCTGTGATTCTGTGATTCTGTGCATAGATCTACTACACCACTGCGGAATCATTGCAATCATTGTAATGCTTTGAAGCAAGGCAAACTTCAGCATTTAGACTCTTAAATAGGGATGGTGAAAATAGTATTCATTCCTCCTATGCTTTAGAAAGAGTATTCTAAAATATCTTCGTAATATAAAACAAACCCTTTCCTTCTTTCCCTTTATCCCCTGTTAGAAGTTACAGCTGAACTAAATAATGAATGAATGGAGCTGATGTTTCCAATAACAAAAGGAAGCAGGTGAGGAAATAATTGCTCTTGGTTTTGAAGCTATGTTTTGAAGCAGTCCTCACTTAGGATCTTGGGCTGAACGAGTCACACTGAATTGAGAATATAGGTAAAAGATGGGGAACGCACTGAAACACAGGCCACAGAGCTTAGAGTCCGAAGTTAAAGCATCACTTAGGAAAATCAACTTCATTAAGGTCTTGATTTTGATTTGTAGTTAGGAAGAGAGCAGGGATGCGAGGAATGGTGGCTTAATCTGGTCTGTGGCCTCTGCTGCAACCTCCAGCCCTAGACTGTATCTAAACGGCTTGACTCTTCCTTATCCTTCAAGTCTCACTCATTTCTGGGGGCTTATCTCCCTTTCCTGGTCCTGCTGTTCTGCCTTGGTATGGCACTCTCGAGGTCGTTTGATGCAACTCGTCTCTCTGTGGTGTCAAGAGGTCTGAAACATTCTCCAGCTGTAGTCGAATCTTCCAGTCATCCACAAGAAATAGCCTACAATATCAGGTCAAAAAGTTTCATTGGCATAATAATTTATTCCTATGTATTCTTACCATCAGCCACCCACCTGGCAGCTGCTATTGGTACTTCAGAGACAAACATGTAACTGCCATATGAAATGACTTCCTAAGGGCCAAATCCTGCTTGCATTAGTAATGCAAACAGTGCCATTAACTTCACTCTGAATTGATGCTGTTAATTAACATGGTGTTGTTTTTCTGTTATTAGTGTGTCTTTTCAAATTCATTAAAAATCAGAACACAAAACCAAAGTAATAATATTTATTACATGCTACAAATTACTTTAATTATGGAGTAGTATTAAAAGGTGGCTAAAAATACAATAACTATTTTCCTCATGTTATTTTTACAGGTATGTAATGCTGCGGTTGCCAGAGGGTAGTTGTGCTACTGGAATGGAAGGACAAGGGTTCACAAGTCTGTCACACTCTTAAATTGTTCTCCACACTATACATACCTTAAAAAACAACCAAACAATTAAAAAAAAATAAAAACAAAAACAGAAAAAAAATCAAAAACCCGAAACCCCAAACAGGTATAAAATGTTGACAAGGCACTCAATTCTTGTTTTTACCATGTGCTTATTTTTTTTTGCTTTTTTTTTTTTTTAATTTTCTGGTCACCTTATACTCTGAAGAGGATTAAGACCTTGTTTTGCTGGGTAAATGATGTTTGCTGCTTCCTGCCACAAGAATCTGGTGATATTATACATCTATCTATACATAAAAATTCCTTCGCTTCAAGAGTCTAGTAGATATTTGAAAATTTTTATGAACCTTATACTTTCCTTGTGAGCTGGTAATTAATTTAATTCGTATGTTACTTAGAAAGTATTGAAATGTTCATGCAGAAGTTTAGTGACTAGCTTAAACTTCTGTGACGGAAAAGGAGTAAAACACAACTCACTTATTAAGGTACATCCACCAGTTATTTTACCTTCTTCTTTTACTAATTTCTGCTGTATTTTGAATACATCAATTTTATGGTGATTCATGCGAAAAAACACTTCAAACAAATAAAGATGATATTCATCTATCCTTCAGGAACATTTAAGTGGAGCTAGCATCTGATGTCAAGTATTGTACCCAAGCCACAAAACAAAGTCACAGATTAAATTGGAGAGAATAGAGTAAGACATCAGGATTCTTCTGTCTGGAGAAGAAAAGGAACAACTAAAAGCTAACCCTGTTGAAAGGAATACATTGAGTATTGTTCTTAAAATTACACTTGGAAACAAACATCACAAATCCAATAAGCCTATGAAATAAAGTCAAAGTTGAATAAGTGACAAAGGTTACCAAAAGACAAAAGTCATGAAAAACAGAAAAGCCCTAAAGCAAGAATATTTTTTCCCTCTCACCCAAATTATACAAAAATCTACCAAACTAGAAGGTCTAATAAGATCACCTGTTGAGAATCATCCTCCTCCAGTTCATGTGAATGAACTTTTTTCAGTATTTCATAATATACTTCTTGGATCCCATATAAAAATGAAGTTATCTGATGCTATCTAAATCTAACAAAAGGAAGAAAGTCAGTTTTGTCCTAGTTAGGATCTTCTGCAAATAGACAAGAATCATACACACTGAAGGAGTTTAGGAAATCTAATGCAGAAAAGTAGAGAAGCTTTGCTGGGACCCTATGGACTTCTGAACTGGCAATGACTTGTGCAGGATAGGTGGTCAAACAAGAGAATAGGATTCATTGACCAGCTTCTATGAGACAAATCTCAGGAGCTGAGCTGCAAGACGTCTGCGCGTTCTGTTTCAATCTTTAATGTAACTTGTTGTTCAAGTCCAGCTCTGTGACAGATTTTTCCCAGATGTTATGTTTTACATGTATAATATGCTGAAGGATGAGTATCAGTTCCTGAAAGGTCACACATGTGGCCTTACACATTTGAGGGTTTTGGGATACCCACACTGCAGTGCAGAGAATAATGCAATTATACCTGAAACCTCCTCTCTAAGACTTGGAGTCTGGTGTGGGCCACAGCTTAAAACGGCAGATGATCTAGACAGGTCAGTCTGCTGGGCTAGGCACAATGGACATTTCAAAGCCATTCCGCTCCTGACAAACTCATGGATGCTAACGTTGCAGAACTATGGACATATGTCTTTTTTCACAATTTTATTTTTGTTCTTACTTCTGTTTGAACTTAAGATTTCAAACCAAGCCTTCAAAAAATTTACCTGAAAGGGGAAGATTCAAAAAGCTGTGAGAAAATGAAACCAGATTTCCACTGGAAATTGTTTTATAACCTGAACTAGAGCTGTCAGTACCATGAACCTACTGCTACAAGATCATCCAGCACTTTTGTCACATCCCAGAATACTTTCATGCTCTGCTCTCTGACGCATCTGAAATCTTTATTCTCGATGTGGTTTTACTTCACCTCTGTTCTGTAAGAACCACATTTTCCTTTAGCAAAGTAGAAGATATTTGGTAGAACGTTTTAAAATTCTTTATTTAAAATGGTGAGATATTAAATTCCTCCTTGGATATTAAGCATTATCCTCACGGTTACAGATGAGAGATGCACGTGTCTCAAATTTGAGATTAATCCTTTCCTCAGGTGATATATAAAGGGAAATTTCCAAGGTTAAGTGTACATCCTACTCATTTTGTGCTGAATACAATTTTATGAATACAGTTTGAAGAGGTGCTTAATTCCCACTAAAACCATCAAAACTTTCCGGCTGCTGTACACACTTCACTGTTAAAGAGACTGTTTTCCAAATGGACCTTTATTTTCAGCAAAAAGAAACTGCAGTTCTCCCACAACAAATCTATGGGAGCACTCCAGCTTTATAAATTTCCTCCTTTATTTTCCTACTAAATCCGAGTAAATATGGGAGGTTGTTCCGTACATAAGCAATGAGAGGTTAGAGCACCACTAGAAAGCAACAATGAGAAACTCTGCTGATGGTGCTGATTCACTGAAGTTATGCTGACAACAACAGATAAACACCATGTAACTATTCTCAGTGTCTCTGCCCTTCCAGATTCATTTCCTACACTATGACCCCTCACAGGTAGGTCAGGCAGGAGTCGTTAGGCATTACAGAAGCATTTCCAGGGTGGGAGGGACTTGCAGAAAATTACGCCTTATTCAGAGTGGACAACCACAGTCTGGCAGCATCATTTCAGTTCAAGAGGGGGTAGGTGTCTAAGTCCTCAAGATAATACATTTGGGCAGGTTAGGATTTTGTCTACCCCAGTGTGCTCAAGAAAACCAGCCAGAGGAAGTTTTGAGGGGATTCCAAGCTACGTATTTATCACAGGTTAGTAAAGTGCAGAAGGCAAGTGTAATCTACCTCATGATTTAACAGAGGAATGACTCACATGAAACAGACTGTAAAGGGGATTTTTTCTTTGAGGACTTTCACATAGGACCCTATGGTTCTCCCAGACTCCACTGTGTCCTCTCAACCATGAAGTGAATAGTGCTCCCAACAGCTAGAATCTTTCCCACAAAAACTGTGTATTATTTCCTGTTTTCTTTAAGTCCCAGTTCTGTGAGTTCTTATATGAAGTTGCAACCTGTTCCTGGCTGGGATGGCAGCACAGAAGGTTATTCTGGGTAAGGTTGCTGACAGCAGAAACTCTCAGTGGTGCTGTCTCCTCCACAATTTCCTTTTTCCCATTCAAGCATCCTTGCCTGCTTGCTCCAGTTTTCCTCCAGCCCTTCCGTTTCCCAGGCTGATGTCTGCCCTGGGATCTGTGCATAAAGTTCTTGAACTGTACATAAAGTTAGGACATTATAATGTAAGAACTTCTGACATTCACAGAACGCATTTACATTTACAAGCATGAACCAGACAATCCCACAAAGCCCAGTGAGCTGCCCTGGATAAGTAAGTGTTTATCAGCCTAGTGTGTTTTACAGGTGAGGAAACTCGGACAGAGGCTTTCCCAAACCTGATGGAAAGCTTTGTCCAAGACCAGCCAGTGAGTCAGAGATGGAAAGAAGAGGATAACCCAGGAGATACTGACTCTGCACCAGTCAACTCTATTTCAAAATGAATAAGCTTTTTGGGTGTGGAATTCGAATGTCTCAAAATCTGATATAATTTCAACAACCGTGTTCTCTAGTGCTCTCAAGAGGCAGAGATTTCTGATGTTTTCCAGCCTTCAGTAAGTGAAAATATCTCAGGGCTCCCATTTACCTGTACAGTGACATTTTTTTCCCTCCTTCCCAGCAGGTGGAAGTGGTAACAGAGCCAAGAAAGAGCTATTCCTTGTTGAAGTAATTGAGGGCAGCAGGTACAAGAGCCCAGGAGTGTTCAAACACTAACAAGAATGTATCAGGAATACATAGAACACACAGCAATTCACAGAAATGCAAGGGTGTCGAGTTTTTGTGAGTATTGTAATATATTATGGGTAACCTAATGACCTAAATTAAACAATTCTTTCTCTGCATTTATTAGTTCTGATGAATCATCTTTTTCTGAATTCCAAGAATACACTGGCTTGCAATTGAGATTCATAAGTGGTGTATGCCACAGGCAGTGGGTGACTAGAATTGAGTTCCTATATAACTTCCCTTTTCAGTAACGATGTATTGAAGAGGTAGCACACAGCACCACTGCAGGAGGTCTAGTTTCCCTTACAGCTTTGAGGCCATGTCAGCTGCGAAGTCAGCAGTATTATAATCTAATGTTTCTCAGGTTATTCGGGGCTTGAATGTTGTGGAGATCTGCTGGAATCCATTTTCCTTGCACGATCTCTGCCACTTGAAATGTTAGATTACTGGAAATGTGTAGTTTTATTCTAGTATTTTATTCATCATGAGTCTAGAATATAATTTTCATGGTACGACAGTTACATCAATTATTTTTTCTACTAGTGCACAGAGAAAGAATTGTTAGGTGCTACTCTGAACTACCCCAGCAGTTTATTGTGCTGTCTAGAGAAACTTTTGCATGATTTCATTTCCTGTAAATTGGGATTGCATAGTACTACTTACATTCCGCAAAGGAAAATCTCATGAAATGTAATTAACTGATTACAAATCGTGAATCCTAAGTGAGGTTTCCTTCCAGAATGTATAGTAACAATTTTGTTACATAATTTAGCAAGTGTTTCAAGTAAACTCCTAACCCTTATACATTCTGTGCCTCTTAAAAAACAAGTCCTTGTCACTGTCATCATCACCTCTCACTTCTTTATTCTCCTCTTCCAGTTTGCAGTGTTTTATATATACTAAAACCCATATGCTGACATTAAAGATCTGCAAAACACAAGCCTGATCCTTCTGATGTGGAAGGTTCTAAGTGAAAGAAAATCTTGAGAAAGAGGAGAAAAATGAACAGAGGAGCCAGCCAAGAGCAACTGCTCTGAATGACTGGGGAGGACGGTGAACCTGGCTTGGGAGTGCCTGTTTTTCCATTGCTCTTGTGTAGAGTCATAGAGCCTCTGATGAGCCATGGGACTTCAGTTTTCCTGCTAAAAGCATTTGTCACTAGATGGAGGTGAAGTAGTCAGCTTCAATGCATATGGCAACCATTAATTCCTGCTGGCCACCAGACAGGTACTAAGTGGACAAGGAAGATTACAGATGCAGAAGATACATGATCCTCCACAATTTAGAAGAACTGTGATGTAGTCTACCTCATGTTTTTCTTCCTCTGTCCTCTCTGTAACAAAGTTCCACTTGCATTTCAGAGGGAGAATTTAATCCTGAGGATTGTTAATGGCTATAATAATAGGAGAAAAGAAATGCTCATCTCAATTCCCAAAGTCCCACGTCTGGTTCACCTTCCATGAACTACATCTCACCCAGTTTTCCCATCAACACTACAGCACTGCAAGTGCAAACAACCCACTGGGTGAGCAGCGGCTAGGATATCCAAGGGTGTCCTGCTCATAGACCTACAACAAGAGGCATCTCACCGCTGCTGCTTCTGACAAGTAAAGAGAGCAAAGTCACAGGGAGAAGCACACGTAACAGCCAGATCTGTTTTTCTCTTGTTTTATAAGGTAATATTAGTATTTGGAAATAGAACATTGGCTCACAGCAGGGTGAAGAAAATTCAACAGAACTATGTTCTTTTGAAATCTAAGATTCCGTCAAAAACTAAGGGCATTGCAAAATTCAGTGATTTTTGCAATAATTTCATTTAGGGAGAAAACCAGGAATCTGTTCTGCTTATGTCAGAACTTCTCATTTCTACATTTTTGGAATGTAGCTCTCAGACTTTTCACTTGAAAAAAAAATCTTTTTTTTTAACTCAGATATTAAATATATCAAAATTGAAAATTAATATTAAGGAGACACAATATATTGAGTGCCCTGAAATTACTACTTTTTAATTATTTTACTTTATGGAGAACTCAAAAACAATTTAATTTTTGCTCAAATTTAGAACTAAATTTTGGATTCCTAAAGTCCTTTGTGAAGTAGAACATCTTTTTTCTACATAACGTTAATGTTATGGAAGGGGAAATATTGTCAAAACCTGATGAATATGAGAACAGAGCAATTGTGTCTCTGAAGTTTTACTGGTAGAGAATCATTCAAGTAGGGATATCAGACCTGCTGTAACTTGTTTTCCAGGAGAATGAGATGCACAGAAGGAAACTTAGATTTGTCTCAGTGAAAAATTGTACAAATCTGGTCACATTTTATGGCAAACTCAACCTGAGTTTTGGATTCCTCATGAAAGCTTATTGGAAGTTTATGTGAAAGCAAGTTTTACTCTACATACCATGTCCATCCAAATGCTTTGGTTTCTAAGCCCAGAGGTGAAAATTTGTTTCCACTGGGTGGAATTTAATCAGGTCTGAATTAATTTTTGTCCCTGGTTTTCCACTTGTCCCTTCATCTTCCACTACGTCTCTCTTCTGGTAGTGCTATCTGGTGCACTTCCCGTTGCTGGGTGAAAGAACCTTGTCCTCCTTCCTGCAGCCGTCTGGAACAGGCTCTGCCTACCTGACTCTCCTTCTTCTTCCACACGTAACCTAAAAATAAAAAATGAAAAAGTTTTGTCTTTTGACTTTCTCAATTTCCTCTCCATCCTGCTATTATTCTTTTTTTTTTTCCTCTGTAAATACGTTATTTAACACAGTAAAGCCTTTTGGGATAGCCTTTATGTGATAAGCATTATAAAAATGAAGTTACATTGTGTTGTGAATGATGATACTTGAAAAGACTCATTTGCCTACTTTCTTCCTCTGAACGTCTGTTCCCTTATAAGCAGAGAATGGAGCATGCTTAAGGAAAATAAGATTCATTTCCTTGAAAACCTCTAAGCTAATGCATTGTTATGTTTGCTACTGTGGTTTCTGTGAAAGAGGCAGATGGATAACAATGTGAGCACTCCTAAAGCAAAGCATTTCCAAAGCAATACCCAGATCAGTGGCTGTTTTCTGCACAAACTCTTCCTTTTTCTGCTTCCTCTTTCCACTTTATTCATGACAAAATGTGTGAGACCCTCCACAGCAGGAAGAGAATAGTTTTCTCACACGGTGAAACTTTACTGGTCTCAGAGTGTGATTAAATATGGCTATTCTATGCATTAAACATGCCTTAAGCCCATGATAAAATCCAGACTTAACAGCCATCTGCATGGTGTGAAAATGCGATGCTGAGTATTGATACTGTTTACCACAATGACAACTGAGACCTGTAGGCATTGTGCACTGGTGTTGCACAATACAGTAAAAACCACATACTTCAGGCAACAACAAGGATGTGCAAAGCCAAGTACACAGCCCAATTACTCTGTATTACAGTCCTCTGCCTGGCCCAGGCCCGGGAAGTAACTCTTGATACAGCGATGTAAACTGATGTTGTCTATGAGACCAAGCTTTTCCACCCCATCTCCTCCAGAGCAAAGAAAGATGCAGGAATACAATGGCAGCAGTTTTGAATGTCCCTTCCTCAGCTCACACAAAGGGTGGGAGTGTCTCTGGGCCAGGGCTACCTTGGTGCTGGTCGCAGCTTGTGTGTACATGAATAGAGAAAGCAGCTATATATACAGTAAAATTTACAGCAGTATGTTGTGCCTGTATGTAAGTTCTCCAGAAACCAGACTATTCTGATACAGATATAAATGCTGATGCTGAAAAACTACCATTCAGAAATCTGAGTCTTTTAATTACTTATGAAATAAAAGTCTTCCTTTTTAAAAGCATGATCACCAACGTGTGTTAACTAAATCAGTCTCCAAGATCTTGTCACTAGCCAGACTAATAATCCAGTATTCTTTCAACAGTCTTCACAATAATGGACATATTTTCAGCTTTCTCAGGTCGGGCAACTTATCAAAGAGAACTATGTGGCTCCATGCAGAGCTGCAAGTGATTCTTAGCAGCTTACCCTACAGTACATCATGCAGGGACTTGTGCTACATTCCCCTGGATTACGGACTTCATCAGAGTCTTTGAAATGAAGTAGCTATCCAATATATGCAGGGATCTCACAGGCAGCTAAAACTTTATTGACACTGGAGAACTGCACGCATTTATTTATTAAATAAGAAAATGTCTTATACACATGCACATGGACACATGCACACACACATGCCATCAGAGTACATGGGGATAAAGAAATCTGTGACATTATCACCCAAGAGAGAAGAGGCGAGGGAAAGAGACTTCTATGCACCACACTTCTTTTGCCCCTGTTTTTCATTACGTGGATAACCTTAGAGTAGTTCTTGTTAGCATTTAGAAAAAGGGAAAAATCTAGCCTCCTGCAGGGGAGCTATTATTTCTAGAATGTACTAGCATTATCTTGCTTATGGGGGGGCATATTGTTTATGCAGTCTATTTATCAGTGTAGGAATATATCTACCAATATAGCAATATCTCTGCAGTAATGGCATACAAGAATAAAAGAGTTTTCATGAATAGAGAGTTCCTGCCTGTAGAATGTACATCTGAGATACTAAAGGATTATTTACCTGTCATTAAGATATGGATTTTTTTATCTAGTCCAGTTTTTCTTGCAGCAGAAGTCATATTAAACTCTCTAGCTATTATATCTAACATCCATTGGGCAGCTTTTCATTCTGAGTAACCTAATATAAATGAAGAAAATAAATACAAGACAATTTGTTGAGCCGTCTTTTTATGCCTCCCCCCTCCTTTTTTTCCTGGATTATATTCATATAATAAAATCCAAGGGTTGCATTTCACTCGCAACCACTTCAATTAATGTGCATGACATTGTATGAAATTTTTAATGGAAGAAAAAAAACTAAAACACAATATTTTTAAACTATTGTGTAGGGTAAAAATGTTGCATACCACACAATATGCGTATATGTCACACAACAGTGAGATGGGCTTTAAAATTCAGTGTGAGCCTTCCCAGTGTTCTCTTTCTCTCACATTTTACCATTATAGAAAATTTTTAAGAGATTTTAGTGATTTTCATTTAATGAAATATTGTTCTGTAATATTGTTTTAGGAAGTGTTTTCTTGTTTGAAACAACCAGGACTAATAATAACCAGAACATTAATAGTAGTAATAATAATAATAATAATAGTCATATAATGACTGCAGCCAGTCAAGATATTCTAAAGCAGTTTTTTTTCTCTCAGATAATAGATTTCCACTGAATGTTAAATTATTTTTTTTCTAAGATTGCTTTTTGTTTTATATTTTTCATTTCTGCATAAGACCAAGGGTAGTTTTGACACTGATGGAAAAATTTTGAAGGAAAACTCTCAACAATGAAAAAAGACAGTTTACTAATATTTTTCACTAAGGAAAAAAGAAATTTCTGACAGTATTATGTGAGGTGTAGGTGTAAAAATTTATTGCATGAATCCATTAACTGTACTTGTATACCAGGTCATTTACATAGCCTTCTGATATCCCAGTTTAGTGCATCCCCCACCTATTCAAGGTTGCATACATGTCTTTTTCACTCTGTTTGGTCAAAAAGGCCATGACGACACAAAGCCTTCATACCTGATTATGTATCACATTCTGCCCCCCTTCTGAAACTCATGGTGTTTGGCATCTCAGGACAGCAATGAGAGACAGAGGGAGAATAAAGATGGTGCTCCCAACTTGCTGCACTTAAGACATTTGCAGCTAGAAAAAAATCCAAATTGCCCCTTCTGGTGTCCCAAATAAGACGAGCTGAAAAAATGTCCAATGCCATATAAAGGAATCCGCCTTTATGCTTTTGTGCCACTGGATCAAGAAGAGGTTGTAATTATAGTCAGAGTTACAGTCAGAGGCATCTCTCAGTTGAAGAAAGTGGAAGAAGGTATCTTGTTTATGCACAGATTAATCTGCTAAGCTTAGGGCTTTCCCAGCTATGTATCTCACATGTTGGCTTCTCCCCACCTGAAGTAATTAGAAGGAGTACAATTTTGCATGTAATTTTTGCTGTGCCCTGTTGGGTGCTTCCCTCTTTAGTTCAATCACCTAAGGGTCTGAGCCCAGGCCCTTCCCAGACTGCCCTTTTGGATCACCCTGGAGAAACAGTTCCAATGCCTTAGGTGGTACGGGGAAGAAGCATGAACCAAGCATCTCCTCAGAGACAGCAAATGAGCTCTGGACGGATCACAGGAGAAAAAAGGGGACCAGACAGCGCAGGGTCGAACCAAAGGCATACCCTGGAGCTCAAATGGGTTTTTCCTTCAATTACTGGAGAGGTTTCTTTGTTCTTTATTGACCCTTCTTCATCTTAATTTCTTTTTCTTTTGTAACATATTTAAGAGAATGAGGTGCTCCTAAAAAGGCTGAATCGAGAACATTAGAGACTCCACTGACTTATTTAAGGGCATGTGTCAACCTAAGGGTTATCTCATCCCGAAGATTTCCTGCAATACAGTTATATCTCTCACAATAACTAAATGTTGCTGAAATACTACGGTCGAGTCTTGTGTTCTACTTTTATAGATGCATAATACACATAGAATGATACTATGTTTATTCATTCTGTTTATTGGTTTGAACATGATTTTTAATGTGTAACATAAAAAGAATTCAAGTTTAATTGCAGTGTCAACCCCATCATGTTCATCTTTATCTCTGGCCGCTTTACTTCCAGACTAGCAGTTTTTATAGGATATCCGCACATAATAAAACATCCAAACAACTTTTTCACATCATCTTCAATGAATTCAGAGAATGCAACAGTTTGCACACTCCTCTGCACACATTTTATTACTCCCACTTTCATTCTACAAGGCTGAAGCGAACCATGTCATAAATATCTGTCTTGCACTTGTGAGCTTGATATACTATTTTCTTCTAAGATCCTCACTCTACTCATAACTTAAAAATCTGGCAAAAAGTATTCCATGTTCTATTTTCTCACTTTAGCAAAATTTCAAAATGTTACAGAAAATCCTGCTCCAAAACTGACAACATCGCTCAATCATAAGGTGTTATTTTTAGATAATCAGGGAATATGATCATGTACAATAAATATATATGGCCAGGCTAAAAGCTGGCATAAAATAGACACTGAAATAAATGGATCTATGCCAGTTTATACATCTTGAAGTTCTGGTCCAGAGAACATGGTGCTGAAAGCCTTTTATAACTTTTTATAATTTTCAGATCCACCTAGTTGTGATTGCATTTAACGTCAACTACATGTCAAGTACCTTACTTACGAGTATAGACATGTAAATATTCACATGGCTCAAACTGAATCCATATGTTACTGTGTCCATAATATCGTGTGTGCATGTGGCATTTGTTAACTCTATCAGCCTTTGCTGGCAACAGAACTGAAGACAGTAGTATTCTGAGCTGGCCAGAGCTGCTGTTCAAAATCACTTCCACTGCACTGTATCTCTACAATCAGTCTTCTGCTGCCCCCCTACCTCCCCAGATATCTTGTCTCAATAAAGATCTGGATACTTCGTGTCATCGTTTGTAATTTGATGATGAAAGCTATTGGGATATGAAAATACAGTAGTGACTTTGTAATAAGATGTTCCTTTTGCCATCTTCTTTCTTCAAATGTTTTTTTTTCAGCCCTTATATCATAAACGATAGATGTGAGAGTTGGTCACTGGTGATACATGTCAGAGTTAGTCTGAGGAGACCATACCCATCTTGTGGTCAGATTAAGGTTTAGACTTTAAGCCTGAGACTAAAACAGCTCTGGAATTTTTTTGTTGTTTTTGTTCAATAGCTCAACATTTCTGTAGATTGTTCTCAGCAGATTTTTGGCCCTAAGTAGTGGCATGTGGCACAAACTGATTTGTGAGATATTTTTGTGCTTTGGATGTCGGAGGTCTTGTGAGATCATCTGTTTTTCCCTAAGATTCCTGCCATCTTGGTCCAAAACCTCATGAGAATAGTTGATCTTGGAACATTTTTTCAATATGAAAACCAGGATAAGAAAAATAGGCCTCTTTTGGTTTTGGATCTACCCCACAACAGAACCTAATACTTTGTTTAAATATACATAGAATCACAGAATCACAGAATAGTAGGGGTTGGAAGGGACCTCTGGGGGTCCCCTAGCCCACCCCCCCCGCCGAAGCAGGGTCACCTACAGCAGGCTGCACAGGACCTTGTCCAGGCGGGTCTTGAATA
>Ga0181612_104834_pt1 | contig 13367 bp, 7 predicted proteins | sample HoacroProtozoa21_FD_119630 | JGI IMG/M metagenome (GOLD analysis project Ga0181612, IMG submission 119630) | Hoatzin crop microbial communities from Cojedes, Venezuel. Combined Assembly of Gp0051906, Gp0051904, Gp0051908
AACAGAGATTCCTCGATTCCCGTACGTGCAACGGGCTGTATTGTTAAGTCTGTGCTGTCTCCCACATGTCCTGGGAGAGTGTTTTAAGCAGCAGTTCAAATGCTGCTTGGATGGGGTAGAGGGAGAGAAAGATAGGATAGTGCTATTAGAGTTTTAGACTGAATTTAGTCCCTTTTTTAAACTGTGAGACCCAGACTGAAATTATTGCAGAAGTAGCATGCAGCTCTTTTGGGATGGAAGTTGCTTTGTTGTTTTTATGACTGCATCACTATAAGTGAAGGGTCCATCATTGCTGTGATCCTGAAAGAGCTGTGTCTGTTGCTTCTGGACGGAACTGTTTCCAGGAATATTGAAAGCTGTGACATTCTATTAGAGATTCTTGGTAAGAGAAGAAATGAGATGAACAGCTTTTCAGAAGACGTGTTGGACTTACAAGCACAGCACTGATCCTAAGAGGCAGAGAAGTTTCAAAAGCATTTGAGTAGAAAACAAAATTCTATTCTGTGTACTTTTATGATGTCATTTTCATATGAGTGTCTTTTGTAAAGAGGTTTCTCCCCAGTGATTCAGAATTTGTGAATGGTCTTTCTAGGCCACAGAAATAGCTTAGTTGATGAAGTACTGTTTAGCTTCATTGCCTGGGGTTCATATCTGGTCAAATTTAAATCTCACTTTATTTTCCAAAAAGTGTAGCTTGACAGCTCTGCATTTTATGGTGATCACTTACCTTCAGCAGCCTTTAATACTTGGTATGCTTCCCAGCTGATGGTCAAGAATTTAAAACTTAAATTGATCCTCTGAGACACAGCTTAGTGACAGAAGTTTAGTAGACATCATTATCTTTCTCCTTTTCTTAGTAGCTCAAGGAAGAATGGGGACCTGAAGAGGAAAGGAAGCAATGAGTTTTATACGGAAAGGGAGATAAATATATGCGACCAGCAAACACTGTGTCTCTCTTTCAGTAGATCATGCTTCTATCTGTGCTGCTGCTTTTCTGTGGGTTTTATTTAGTAAGTATATAGAATGGAGCCATACCTCTTTATTTGTAAATAAAGACACCTTTTTATGGCAAAGAACCTTCAGTGAGAGAGCAAAGCCAAGGAAGTCAGTTCAAGTCTTAAAAGATATTTTTACCTTCGCTTAAAACAGATGCACACTTAAGATCATACATCAAGCGTGAGATACTCCAAAGGATATAAGCCTGATCTTTTTCTTTCTGTGTCGATGGGATAAGTCTCGGTGGATGACACTGCCTCACTTCTTTCCTAGTAGTTTCAGGTTTGGAAAGTGTATGAGCTGCCTTTTTTCTCTGACCGTGTGTCTTATGTTTTTCCCTTGGGACTCCTGTTCCTGCTCTGCTGGCGTGTACACATCACTGTCTGGTTTTGCTTTTCTTGTAATGAATTCAGTAACGAAATGAAGTTGATAGTATTCCTACATTGCAACTTGCTCTTGTTCTGAAGACAGGCTGTGCCCCAACATGCTGTCTTTTTGGATTCTAAGGTAAGGCTGTGGGTGAATTTGAAAATAATTATTCTCCCCGTTGCTTCAAAAACCCGTAGTTCTCAGGTTGCTGTGTAAAGTAGACTCTCAAAGCACATTAATTGTAGAATGGCAGGAATTAATAATTTGTTGCTTGAAGGACTGAAAACTAAACACTGTCATCCTATTCCATCTCCTGTTACCCATCCCTCCTAGTAAACCTCACCCAGGGCTTATGAACTGGACCAGGTTCTACAGTTTGAGTTGGAATGCCTGGTTGGTTCACTCCTGCCACGTGTTTTCTATAGTACTTCTGTACTTTACATTGAATTTTAATTTGGGGGTGGTTAGTAGCTTGCTCTTTAAATAGCGTGCAGTATGGTTAGTCTCCCTTTTGCTATCTGCTGTCATTTAATGAGTGGCTCATCTTTGTTACTTAATTGCATTTATTAGCCTGAAAATGAGCAGATGATTTTTCTGCCATTGAGGTTCTTGGCTTTATAGATATTTTACCCTGTACTTCCATAGTGTTATGAAAAGTACACAGAAATACTCTTGAATCAATATTTGGTATTGTGGCTTGAGTTTAGTAGGCACTTTAATATCTCCGCTTTTTTTGTAGTACATGGGTTGATACGGAGCAATAAAGAAATGATTCCTTTTAAAAATGTGCGGCTACAGCGCACAGACTTTCAGATATAGGGAGGTTCCACAAATGTTTGGAGTTTCTTAAATTGAAATTGTATCCTAAGCTAGAGCTTGTGTAAAACAAAGTGTGGGTTTTTTCATACTGCTTTCAACAGGTGAGACTATTAGAACTGAAATAGCAAAGTTTTTCTTACGACCTTTGTCTTAATGATTTTGATCACATTTTGTCACTAAGCCTTTCTAGTAGTTTTTCTACATTAGCTTTTCCTTGTGTGTTAAAAGAATCCATGCAGACAGCAGGAGACAATTCTTAAACTACTGAAATTATCAGAACTGAATAAAGGTACAAGTCTTCAATAGTCCTTGAATTAATTTCTTATGTAATAATAAAGTTTCACTTCTTTTCCCCTGCTGTCTCTCGCCCTGTCATACCGCTTCATCCTAGTGAACGAGATACCCTGGGTAGTTTTCATTGCCAAATGAATGGGCTGGGGGCAGAAGAAATAGAGGCAGAACTAAACTCCTGCTTTTTTCTTTAGCCAGTGGTGTCACTATATGGGGAAGGAAGGTAGGGAACAACTAGGAGCTGTTTTTTGTTTCTCAAAAAATCCAATGTTATGGTTGGTAAAAACAGCAAGTAATTTCTAGCAGGTCAAGCTTTGTAGAGTGCAACATTCCAGGGACAGGCTTCTGTTGTGAGGCGACACATTGGAAACACTCTCAAGCTGCAAATTACTGTTCCCTTTGTTATTTCTTTTTTAATAAAGTGTAAGTTTCTATGCTTTGGTTGTTTCTTGAGCTGATCGTGGTGCCCTTTGAGGAATTAGATGTATTATTGGAAGGACAGTCCTCTGAAAATGGGGAAGGGTTGTCATATAGTGGTTTGGGAAATGTGTGTGAAAGAAGATCCAAGTCTTATTGAACATATGCAAATGTAAAGTATATGAGCATCTTACTGAACAGTTTCCCCTTCTGACAGTGAAAATCCATGAGGAACTAGTAGGACTGCTAAATTTCAGATTTACCCATCTTTAAAACATGGTTTTGACACATGTAACTGTGATACTGAAAATTAAATAAAAATTTGGTTTAAAATAGTCATATGGTATTCTAAAATCTTATGAAAATTTAAACAGGCAGCAAAGTTTTGATGCACTATTCCAAGAGATAGTGTTGGGGGTGTGTGTGAAGAGAGGGCAGAATACATATATATACATGCATACGTATATATGCATATACATACACGTGTATACATATGTATGTGTGCATATGTATACATAAAAAGGTATTGGCATCTCAATTTACATGTTTCAGCTGTAGTTCATCCTGAGCTGCGAATATCTGTGTGTACTGACCTCTTTACTTTTAATATGTTTTTGTTGCTGTTGCCCAGAGTGCTGTCTGTACCAGCAAAGGAACAATTTACAGTGATCGGCTCGATCCGGTTCCTCCAAAGCTCTTGTTTATTCCGGCCTTATTAGCCTTAGCTTCAGCCTCTTGTGTTCTTTAATTAATAATTTCTCCAAGCTACCATATTCTTTATTGCATTGTCCCTGGCTCCTTCAGTGCATCCAGCTGATTTCCCTTTACCTGCCCTCTGGCAGTTTCTTTCTCCTTGGAATTTAATTTTTGTTTTCTTTTCCCCCAGTTGCAACATCATTCTGGGGATACCTTTTAAGACACTTTTTATTTTTTTGCGGCCACTTGTCTATTGTCATCTTCTGTCCTGCTATGAGCTCTCCCAGTTTCCTGGTTCTCTGTGGTTGCGTTCCTGAAATATGCTGAAGTGCTGCTTTCACACTGGCTTCTTTGTTCTTGTTATATGGGACTGGCTCGTTTCTCTGGAAGTCCAGTTGCTTCTCGGTGTGTAAAGGAAGGGATATGGAGTTGCCTGTCTTAATGTTGGCTATTGTTTTCTTCCTCCCTCTAATTTTTCAAGCCTTCTGGTGGTTTTTTTATGGGTGTTGGGTTTTGGGAGGGGTTTTTTTTTGTCTTTCATTACCTCTTAAAACAGCTTTTCCTGAGTTTTAATAGTAGAATTGACTTTATTCGTCAAGAGTCTTTGCCTTTATTCTAAAGAAATATAATTCAAAATTGAAATTAAGCTTTTTTTAAAAAAGCATGTCAACTTGCAGGCACCTCTCTCCTTCTGTCTTTTATCTGACAATTTTTATTTGTCCGTACTGTGATTTCTCAGCAAGAAGGGTTGTTATCTGAAGTATGTCTTACACCTTGAATAGCTCTAAAAATCAGACATTCTGGCACTAGAACTTGCCTTTTATGGAGATTAGTAATGAAAAGTCATGATCTTGACTTAATGTTGGTGTTGGAAAAGATATCTGGCTACCACTGTCTTGAAGGACAATTTTTCTTCTTTCATATCTCCTGGATTAGGAATTGAGTTAAGAAGGTAAATACCTGCTTGCCTACTCTTTGTATTTTATTGGTGTAAGGCTTTCATTTTGTATTGCTGAAAGTCTTGTTATCACTTTACTTGGCTTTAAATATTTGGCCAATTTTTTTTTTATCTTCTGCATTGTTTTTTTCCTTAATGGAGATAGTGGATAAATCTGTAAGTTGGTCACTTCACAAGTATCTCAGAACTTTAAATTAATAGTACAGTAAGAGATAAATTTTTAAATGACATCTTACTTTCCATTACCTTGTCAAGTGAAGATACTTTTATTCTCTTATTTTGCTTTGTGGCAAATAATCGATTACATTTTTTGGCTAGTATCCAAGGACTCTTATTTTTTCTTTGTTGTGAAGAGCAAAATCGAATTATGTAATGCAAAACATAATGCAAAAAATATTTCAAGGTACAAATGATCATCTGTGTGTAGGAAATGCTGAAGATCTCCATGTGTTTTTACACTGTAGAAGTCAGGACAATATAATGATTCTGCCTTTAGTAAGCCCCAGCTTAAGTAGAAAGTTGAGTTTATAGGAAGAATAGAAAACAATATTTAATGAAGCAGAGCAGCTAACCATAAGCTGTGAAGTAGAAGGAGGAATTAAAAAGTAGTACTGGGGTGTCCTGGCTTCGCTTTCTGTTTGGAAAAAGGAAAATTGGAGAAGAAAGAATGGTCTTGACAAGCCAATGTGGATTATGCTTCCAAGACTAATGACTGGTAGAACAGAAGTGTGCACAGTATGCCGTAAAAACATAGTATAGCATACAGTGTAGTTTTTGCAGCTGGTTATTTTATGATATGAAATTAGAATAGTAGCTTATGGAGTATATAGAATTCACTGTAGATCCAGAGTAGACAGAGTGGTCTGGAAAGTGGTGAAATGTGCATTGGATTTTTGGTGTCTTCTGGTGTGTGTGCATGCATGCTTATGAGTGCCGGACCGCAGGACTGTTATTTAAAAACCTCCCTAAATCCCCTATTTCCCTATTCTCTCCAAACGTGCTACAGAAAGCAAAGTAGGATCAGAATGTCATGTTGTTCAGGTGGTGCTGGGATCCTGAGGAAAATGTATCCCTCTCCCCTCAGCTTTCTGTGTTCAGACCTTCAGGAATGTTTCGTCAGCTCAGATGGTTCTGTGTGCAAGTTTTAGTTTCTCTCAGCTTCTGAAATGTGAGCCAATACTTGTTTTCAGAGTTACGGTCAATGCTGGAAGAAAGAACAGTGTCTTTTGTGAATGCCTAGGTTCAAGACTTTCTGAAAGTGTTTTGTAATAAATGTCCTCACACACGAAATGTAAGTCGTGATGATGCTATTTGTGATAATGAAGTTTGGGGTTTTTTTGCTTAGAGTCACATTTTCAGATTTGAAGAGCTGAACATCCTACCTGTAGCCTACATGCTTTCAATATAGAATATGCGTTCTGTGAATTCAGACTTTACAGAAGAAGAGTATTTAAATCTAGCACTGCAGAATCCTGTTCTGTACTTAATGGTCTTAACAGAATAGCACTACTCTTAACTTCTGGTACGATTAAAACTCTGTGAAATAGTGTGCCTGTTTATGTGTGTTTATAGGAGTGAGATCAGGATTGTTCTGTAAGTCAGCTTCACAGAATGCCTCAAACTGTCATCTGTAAACTTTGAAGACTTTTTCCTCGAGGGTTGAACTTTTCCACTGGGTGGCATTAGTTTGGAGACGAGTGCAGACAATTCTCCCCAAACAGCTGGTGCAGTTAATTTTAATAATAATATGGTATGGTCATAGCAAACAAAATGGTAAACATCTCCATTAAAGGCATTTGCAATGCCTGTATATAGCAGGATAATTTGAAAACTTAGTATTAATTTGATTGCCTTTGTGGATGGAAGTTGTCATACTTTTATGCACATTATTTTAAGATTATAGGATTATGTCAGTCTAGCTGTCTGTAGGGCTGTCCTGATTTTTCTGTTTGCTAAGAAGATACTAAGGCTAATTTAAATCAAGATGCAGTTATTTCTGTTGTTTCTGTAAAGTAGGAACTTCCCATACCATAAGTTAGCAGATAATAATTTTTAGACACAAATGGAACTTTGACGGAAGCCTTGTCACAGTCTGGTAAATCAGTGAACATGGGTTAGTTCAGAAGGATAGCTTTGAACATTGCCTAGAAAGATCTACCTGGTAGTCTCTTTGTTTCAAGGGTCAGCCAGCATTGTGGCGATGCCTAGCGTGGAATGTCAGTAATCAATCAGTTGTCTGAAATATTGTCTTTTTGGTTAACTGCTTCAACTTCAGATACATTTTTAATACTTATTTTTTCTGTTTAGCTCTTTTCACTGATGGAGATGAAACCTCCTATTTCCCGGGCAAAAATGATTCTCATCACAAAAGCTGCCATTAAAGCTATTAAGGTAAAGTACAGTGGAACAAACATGAAACTAACAGTAGCAATGTTTTATTTTACTTCTAAGTAAATGCATCTCTGGGTTTCCCAGTCTTAGCTTCATGGATGTTTTATTCTAACAGGCGCTAAGAATGTTATCTAGAAACAAGTGGGTGATGAATATAATCTCTTGGTTTTAGATTAGTAGCATAATGCCAGCTTGATATTTTTTTTAGTCATTGGTTTTCAATGCTACACCCACTAGGGTGATTTCTATGTTATAAAAATTTAAATGTTGCTGGATGCAACTGTACCTTAGCATATTAAAACACAGCGGACTTGCTTAGAAAGTAAATCCAGAAAGCTCTCACTAACACTCTAGAAGCAGTATGTCTTTTGTGTACACACTGACACGCTTCTGACAGGAAGGATGGCTTGTTTCTGTCTGTTCCCCCTGTGAAATCTTTTCTCTGTGCTTGACTAACTTACCTTGATAACATACTTCTTTTTAGAATGTGACTACAAGGTTTTGTAGTCTTTCCTAAATGGTGGTAAGCACAAAGAGTAAAAATACTTCTAAAATGATGCGCCACTGTTGAGTAGATGATAAATTAATTTATGTATTTATTTTCCAGCTCTACAAGCATGTTGTCCAGATTGTAGAGAAGTTTATCAAAAAGGTAAAAAATAATCTACTGATAAAGATAGTGTCTACATCTGTTATTAGATTTTATCAATAATGGTAGTAAATAACCACAAAGGCTTCTGTTTATTCAGGGATTGAGGGAGGAAATTCTGTTTTGTTAGGATTTTCTATATAATGTCCTCATTTTAGTTTTCTGTAGTACATTAAGAAGGAGAGTAAAAACAGTAATTGTGAAATTCCCCCTCCCTCATCTACCCAGCAAATGGCGAGGAAACTGGGGGTCCTGAACTTCAATATCATTTTCACTGGCTAAGATAATACATTTTTTCAGAAAATGCAGTTTTCATGCTTACCTAGGCATGTAGAACAACAGGTTAGAGTTATTACTTGCGAAACCCAAGCCATCATGCTGCCTAAAGTAAGTTCCTCTGAGTGAACAGGAAGAATACTCTTTTTCGTTCAGAGTCCTTCAGAGACCTCCAAAGAGAAGCACTTTGCATTAAATTCTGGAGAATAGGGTTGGTGGAAGTAGTTCAGTGCATTAAGTGTGTCAGGTAGCTTAATAGCAGAGTTGTGACAAGCTGCACTGTAATGTACTAGATGTATTGTTGCGGTCACATGTTGTCAAGCTAAAGGTACTTTAAAAGCAGTGATAGAGAAGATGAAGGCTGCTTCAAGCTATCCAGGTATATTTACTGTGTCCCAAATGTGAAAGCATGTTTTTCTCCTTTTCCATTTCTATAAACAAAATGAAAGTGAAGCACTAGGAGAATTCTACTTAAAACAAAAAAAAATAACTCTTTTTTTCCTACCCAAGTATGCTAAGTATAGATTTCATGTAAGGATCTAAGGCGTATGCATGTTACCTTGTTAGTATCACTGCTATTTTTATGTTTCCAGTGCAAACCGGAATATAAAGTCCCTGGATTGTACGTTATTGACTCTATTGTTCGTCAGTCTCGTCACCAGTTTGGAACGGACAAAGATGTTTTTGGGCCAAGATTCTCTAAAAATATTACTGCCACATTCCAGTATTTGTATCTCTGTCCATCTGAAGACAAGGTACAACTATAATTTCTGAAGTGTTGTTGTGAATTGGTAACAGTGCTACCTTGGTGTTTCCACTTACGGGAAAGCTAATTTGGTGATTCTCTATGTCCATGGTAGTGAATGTTATTATATGGAATGATAAAACATGCTGAGAAAGATTGTCAAAGGTGATAATTAAATGAAAGTTCTAGTTGAAATATTTATTTTACCTCACTTCATCGGTTTTGTTTTGCCTGTGCAGACACTTCAACAGTGTGTGTGACTATGCAAAAACTTTTCTTCTCGAGGCTCCTTCAGGAAAGCTGATTGTGGAAGGTGGTGTCTCCCACAGAAAGAAAGTGTTAGAGAAGCTCTGGTGTTGTAGGCAGCAAAGGTTCCTCTCCCAAATATTTTCTAAGAAAATCATCATGTTGATTTCTTCAGTATTTACAAATCCCATACTTGAGAATTTCATTGCTGGTCTCCATTGTCGAGACTGGTTTAAGACCTTGGTTTTCTTAGTTTTGCTATACTTGCTGATAGAACAGAGGCTCAGAAAGTATCCTGAATTCATGATGGTCCAGGTTGCTATCAACAGAAGATGGCTCTTGAGCCCTCTTGTCAGAACAATTTCAAAAGAATCCCAAGATCAAAGTGTTATAGAAGTTGCCACTTGGTTTCCAGAAAACCTACTTGCTCTTTTTCTTAATTGTGGTACCGTAAGAGCAAAATGCACATTTTATAACTGACTTTTTCCCTGACTTTCTAACTAAGCTTTTGAAAGGCTTTGATGCTCTGTAGTTTTCTAATATGGAACATTTAGACCTTTAGGCCTTGAGTCTGACATTTTGGAGCTTCTGGGTTAATACCATGCTGAAGTAGAGCAATCTCTTCTTTCTGTCTTTGTGGTTACCATTTTGTTCATCTAAATGAGCTGGACTATCCAGCTACTTCGTGGAACTACTTGATATCTCACTGCTAAAATAATGAAGATGCTTTCCACTAGGGTAATAATACTATTTGTAACATACTTGCTGTAATGACTTTCCAGTACCTAAGCAAAAAAACCTGATCTGCAGATACACAACAACTATGGTTGATATCCAAAGAAAATAACACTACTTTTTTAAACAAATAATACTGGTTTTTTGGTTTGTTTTTTTTTTTTTTTTTTTTTAGCTTTTCTGTAAGATTAATACATGACTGAAAACAAGAGTATTAAATTTGTTCATTTTTTGGCCTTAATATTATTTTCAAGTCTTCTGGAGAGATAGATATCCAAAACCAAAAAATGCTGCTGTTTTAAAGTTAACTGGTTTTCAGACCAAAATCTTGTTTAAAAATAGCCATTTCAGGTTTCTATCTAATTGATCTTATTGTAGAAAACATTTTGTGACATTCTTTATAATCACTTAACTTACAAAAGTATAGATGGATTTGCATGGGTATATATAACTGAGTCACAGTAAGGCATTTTATTGTTGAAACAAGAAGAAACTGAATTGATTCATCTTTGGCAGCTACAGTGGAATTAAAAAGTACTTAAAATGTGTATGTGTGCAAGTCAGATAACTAAGCATACAAAAAGGACAGGTATGTCAATACAACATGCATTCTGACTTTCACCTGCTTGCGTGTTCCGACTGAAGCAGCACATCTAGTTAGGTATTATTGTTCAATACTGGGCTAAAGAAGGAAAGACTAATTTCCAGCTTGTTCCTGAAAGCTTCATTGTTCTTAATGTTAAAAAAAGAAATGAGCTTAAAATAACAGCTGACAATCAGAGGTTCTAATTTAATCTTTCTGCAGTGATCAGTTGGAATGTTTTCCACTTGCTTTCCTGATCTTTTGAATAATGATGGAGATGGGTTTTGTGGTGTTGATATAGAATTGGTTGGGTTAGTAGAAAAAAATTCAAGCAAACAATCTTCTATCTAACTTTAAAGCTTTGTTCTGGCATTTTATGATCTAATTGCTCCTCTCTTCATTAGGGTTTTCCAGGTCATTTTCATTTTCTCTGTCTGTCTTGATGCATTTGTTGTTTCACCTCTTCATGACCATCTGTGAAGAAATGGTGGGGCTGATGTGACTTCCTCTATTGCGTATGAAACATGGATTTCCTGACTGGCCAGAACAGTTTTAGAAAAATGGCACAAGTTGCTTTATATTAAAGCAGATAGAAAAATAAGTTGGCAGTTTTTATCTTTGCTGTGTAAAAGGTCTTGCTGACCTGTGTGACAACATATAGGGGTTGCTAGATGGTGTGTGTGTGATTATGTTGAACTGCTATACTGTTCAAACCTTTCTTTTCAATGAACAGAAGATAAATATGGAGTTTGTGAATTAGGAAAGCTGTATTAAGTGTTGATGCTTGCCTTTGCCTCAACAGAGTAAAATAGTCCGAGTCCTGAACCTTTGGCAGAAAAATGGAGTATTTAAAATTGAAATAATTCAGCCTCTTCTGGATATGGCAGCAGGAACTAGTGCCACTGCACCAATGACAGAAAATGCTACTAATAATGAAGGTATGAATGACATTGTAACTTCTTTTAAAGGGATGGATGATAATAACTTGTTTGCTTGAACGTTAAAGCGCCCACTATTCGTTTCAACAGTAGCATATTAATAAACTCAACTTTGTTGTCACAATTATGTGGACCAGCTGAACTCATTCTAGATAAATGCTGATACTGTACTTCAGAAATTATCAGAATGTGAACACTTCATTTGGAAAAATACCTGAAATTTATATCGTGTATACATATGTACATAGGTATGCACACTTCCCTTACAGATGACTTCAGTGTCCTCTCTTAAAAAAATCTTTAATTTTTTTTTCTTTTGGTCTGAGATATTTTTTCATTGTTTGTCAGTTTTATAATTCTGATGTCATTTTTTTGTGTTAGAATCTGGGTAAATAAAGTGTGACCTTACATGTTAAGAGTTTCTTTTTTATTTGAATCAGCTTAGTATCTGAAAGAAACAGCTGTCAATCTCTTTGAATATGCAGCCCCAAAATATTTTAGCTGCTGTTTCAAATTTGAATTCTTGAATGGTATATTTATGCCTGGCAGTAGGCTTTTACACGGACTACTGGTTGAAAACCGCTGACCTAAGGAGTAAAGTAACGATGGCCTTCCCACAGTATTTTCACTGACCTATTTTATGCCACATAAAAATCTGGTAGTGAGGTTACCGAACTGTGGGTGAGAATATGTGTACCACAGTTCTCTCTTTCTCTGGAGGGCCTTCTTTTTGAGTTTGCACTTTATATTTCAGACTTGGCATTGGTCACCTCCTTATATATTGCACTCCTGTATGTTGGAGTAAGACTGGCAAAAAATGTAATGGAGTGAGTGAAGTGGGGTGACAGAGGACAAAATAATGATGCACAATAGCGTAAGTGAAACTGTCTCCAGTGGTGTTTAGGAAAGAGTGTCCTATTGACATGTTTTATGAACATGGCCAGGCAGGGGGAGGGAACCTCTTAGTATCTGAGCTTGGGTGCAGACTGGTGGCTACACAATTTCATTCTGGTATGACAGGTGAGTGGCACTATTTTTCCATCTTTGTCTCATCACTACTAGCTATCCGGTTGGGTACCTGCTGCATAGATTTTCATGTACAGAATTACTGATTTCAGTGAGATTATCCAGATGCACTGGAGGGGATAATTTGGCCCTGAAATAAATATGCTAATAAATAATAATAAATGTATTAATGCATTATCTGAAATAGAATCTGTTTAGCTCATAGTACAGCAAAGTCTGTTCAGCCAAAAAAAAGAGAGAGGAAGAAATGCGAATTTTCTCCCTTAAGCAAGCAAATATCTTGAATATATACAGGAAATAACTTAGGAGATAATTTATGTTTAAAAACAATCATGTGTCTTTTTGCAGTATTTTTATGTAGCATCTGACTTCTGGGAAGATATTATCCAACACGTTTGTCTGCTTGCTGCATGTCAATATTGCAGTTATTTAAGCTGCAAATTTAAGATGAATGGCTTTAAAGAAGTTGGTATTGGGAGGCAAATGTGTTTGGTTAGTGTCTCGAACTAAAAATTTCACTGTCTGTGGAGTTTTTTTAACTGTCTGTCCTTGTACAGTTTTATAGTACTCCGTTGAAATATATTTGCTAAGGAATAGTTACTTGCTTACAGCATGTATGAATTGATGGTATTACTGCTAATTTACTTTGTACTGGCAAAAAGTTTATTAAAAATAGCATTGTAATCTAAAGCAAAGACAATGGAAGAACTGCATGTGTAGACAAAGCTAATAGCATGTCTTAAAATGTGATCTCGGTTTTAGTAAAGCTTAGTGGAAATGGGAGTCTTTTCCTGGAAGAATTAGTGAAAATTGTTTTCATGGTAGGGGGATTTATGTATCAGATTCAGGTTTGGCTTGTGCCTATGCAAAAGTAGCATGTGAACAAACCTTACCAAAGAAAAAGAGTTGCTTGTGAAATAATTTTTAGAAACCTTTAATTATTACCAGGCATTTCAGCAAAAGTTCAGTTACTGCTAGAAAATAGAAAGTATTAAAAGAAACTCAGTTGCTCTTGAAAAGAACCGTTAGATGATTGATTTGAAATATTCATCCAAAAGAATGAGTCCAGAGCTTTGTAACTGGAACTAACATTTTAAGTGTATTGATACGCATTGTTTAACGCTGTTTGAGTAATAGTTTTTCTCTTAACTTTTCTGAAATTTTACAATTATAAACACTGAGTTGTGATCTAAAATACCATGCTGGACTAGCTTTCAGGTAGGCCATTTTTC
>Ga0181612_111499_pt1 | contig 13367 bp, 9 predicted proteins | sample HoacroProtozoa21_FD_119630 | JGI IMG/M metagenome (GOLD analysis project Ga0181612, IMG submission 119630) | Hoatzin crop microbial communities from Cojedes, Venezuel. Combined Assembly of Gp0051906, Gp0051904, Gp0051908
AAAACAATGTTCTTAGAGGTGAAACCTCTCCCAGCGCAACATGTACCCATTGACCTGTCTTCTCCAGGTGTCTTTGTCCTCTTGGCAGCCACCCTCTAAGTACTGAAATACTATGGTGAGGTTCCACCTGAGCCTTTTCCTCTCCAGAGAGAAAAGACTTAGCTCCTGCAGTCTTTCCTCATAAGGCAGGTTCTCCAGCGCTTTGATGATCTTCGTGGCCTTTCTTTGGACCCTCTCCAGTCTGTCTACATCTTTCTTGTATTATGAGGAACAGAGCTGGACACAGTACTCCAGGTGCAGCCTCACAAGTGCTGAGTAGTGGGTTGATTGCATCTGTCTCTGCTAGTAATGCCCCTGCAGATGCAGCCCAAGGATCCAGTTTGCCTTTGCTGCAGCAGCGTGCTGCTGAATCACATTCAGCTTGTACACCAGGACCCCCAGGTCCCTTCCAGCCCGCTGGTCCCTCGCCACACAGATCACAGTCTGTACTGGGCTCTTTGGTTATCTCGTCCCAGGTGCAGAACTTTGCACTTGTCTCTGTTAAACTTCATACTGTTCTTGCTGGTCCAGTCCTGGATTTAGCTTCCTTTTTGCTTACTGCTCCTAAGAAGGCAGGGAAGCAGATTTTGCACAGGCTGTGTGGGTGGGTGAAGTGGGAGAGAAAAGTCCCTAGGGTGCTGTCAATCTGCACTTTCTCATGTGAAGCGAGAGCACTGTGGGCTGTCTGTGCTGAAGTAACACGTGTGGAACAATTTGTGTTAGTGCTGCCTTCATTCAGTAACTCTTGCACAAACACCAGTCTAGGTGAAAAAACGGCTAAATCAGCAGAAGTAAAAATTAACTATACAAGGTGGCTGTAATAGTCTAGAGAGGCATCCATGGCCTCCCAGAGTAGCTGAGATTGTCACAAAAGTGACCTCGGAGTGTAGTATGGTTGTGTAGACTTGGCTGTCTTCAGAAATAATTACTGTGTCAAATAAAAATAAAAAAGAACTGTAAATAAAGCCATCATCAGGACACTTTTAAACCATGTTGATGAACTATTTTATTACTGTTGTGCACACGCAAGGTATGAGTTTGTGATAAATACCTTTGGGGTTTTTGTGGGCTAATTTAAATTTGTTTCACTTCCTGTTCTGTATTTTTTAGAATACTAAGGCTGCCTAAGTAGATCAATAATTTTATTCTTAAAAAACTCTTCTTGTTTTCAGCAGCCCTAAAGTCTGAGGAAGGGAGGAGTTAGTATTACATGTTGGAATAGTGTTGGACTATTGCTTCAAAACGAGTTTCGTGGTTCTATTTTGCTTAAAACATCTGAAGAGTCCAAATATAACTGGTACATGTCTGTGTGTCTTCATCTTAGCCTAGAAAAAAAAAATTGATTTACCACCTCTCACTGTGTAGTTGTTTTATCAGCAATTGACAGCTCTCCTGAAATTTCACCCTATGATAGCATTTCCGTAGTCATTTCAATTCACAGATTGAAATGTATAGCAATTCTTTTACTTTCTTGGCTGTGCTAATGGGCTCTTCGTGTGATAATACAAAGAAATCCCAGCTTCTCCGAGTCCCAGGGTCAGTGCAAACCAGTTCTGCTTGATTTTTTTTTTATCCACTGCAGAAAAAAAATCTATGCAACATTGCAAAAATATAAGTGTAAATCCAAGGAAACTTGGATCTGAATGTGTTTTGGTTCATTGTTTTTGAGGAGTTACAGTATATTAAGAAGAAAAATGGAAGCTTCCACAGAACATGTTTTCTTTTCCATTAGAAGTATTTGTATGGCTTGCGTATGTTTTCCTTTTTTGAAATTCTAAGCCATTTGTATGTGTCTATATCAAATTGTGGCAGCTACAGTGTTGCTGGTACAAACAGTTTTGCTAGAAGTGTTTGTCTGCAAGATCTCTTTGTTTCTGCTCCACGGCCATTTTACCTACATTGCATGGGGGCAGGGAGGAGAGTGCAGAATGAAATAAGCTTTCTGGAGTTTGAATCCAGGTCACTTGGCTAGCTTCCAGGAGCTAGGCAATAATAGGCACACTGGCTGCTTTCCCTTTTTCATTCTTTCTTTTCCAATGGTCTGAAACCTGAGGAGAGAAAACTAACAAGTGGAATTACTCTGAATAAAATTAGAATGTTGCTAGGAATGTACTCACCCTTTCCATTGTAACCTCTCCCTCAAGCAGCTAGAATATGGTTCTTTGTGTTTTTACTGCTGCTAACTTTCTTTAATTTTTTTTGTGTACTGTCTTTCCTTTGGTAGAAGGAAACCGAAAGCATTACGAACTTTGAATCTCATAACTTTAAAGCTCTTGTTTCATGTGTAGAGAGAAATGTTTCTACTGTAGCAAGCCAGAAACCTTCTAGATTAGATATTTCATTCTGCTAACCTAAAGCACGACAGCAATGTGATATGGACCACATATAAAGTGATCTAATCATCAATGTGCTATGTCTTACAGAAGATGCAGACTACAGTGCCTTTGGTACGGATACTATGACGAGGAAGAAAAATGTCTTATCAAATGTGTTACGTCCAGATAATCACAAGAAGAAACCACACATTGTCATTAGCATGCCACAAGACTTCAGACCAGTGTCTTCTATTATAGATGTAGATATTCTTCCAGAAACCCATCGCAGGGTACGACTTTACAAATACGGAACTGACAAACCGCTTGGATTCTATATACGAGATGGCTCTAGTGTCAGAGTAACGCCACATGGACTAGAGAAAGTTCCGGGGATTTTCATATCTAGGCTTGTCCCTGGAGGTCTGGCTCAAAGCACAGGCTTACTGGCTGTCAATGATGAAGTACTGGAGGTGAATGGAATAGAGGTTTCAGGAAAAAGCCTTGATCAGGTTACGGACATGATGATTGCAAACAGCCGTAACCTGATCATTACGGTAAGACCAGCAAACCAGAGAAATAATGTTGTCAGGAACAGTCGGACTTCTGGCAGCTCCGGTCAGTCTACTGAATCGAGCCTTCCAAGTAGCACACCAAATATTTTAGCAAATTTCTTGCATGGAGAAGAGGAGAGCGATGAAGAGGACATTATTATTGAAGACAGTGGTGAGCCACAGCAGATTCCAAAAGCCGCACCTACTAGTGAAAGCCTGGAATCGTTGATGCAAGTTGAACTCCTTCATGAGTCAACACAAAATGGATTTCTTCCTTCCAATGAGATGGACTTGAATCATTCAGCAGGCAGCATTAGCATGGAATGTGAAGTACGAGATCCAGATCATAAGTCATTAGAAGAAGATGGAACTATAATAACGCTATGAAATTATTGATGTACTTTGTACTAAGTGAGGATGCCATACATGTTTTAATTTGGCTTAATGTGTAATATTTTATACCTCTCCATCAACTGAGCACTACAGTTAGATTAAAAGGAGGGAAAAAAGTAAATACAAGAAGTTCAAAATTATGTAAGTTGACTAACTTCAGTTAATTCTGCACTTCAATGTAAATACTTCACAAAGATGGAAGATAATTGATAAATTACTGAAATTAGATGAGGAAAATGTAAACTGAAGATGAAGGATAGCTAAGAGATCGCTGTGAGCTTTCTTTTAAAGGTACTTGATTTTATTTTTTTTAATGCAGAATACTACTGGTTCTACAGAAGTAAACTTCCATTATTGTGTGCGGTTGACTATATAATGTACTGTGGTTTCATGTTTGTTGGAAGTGCTGCTTATATATGATGGAGCTGCTTTAGCCACTTCATTGCTGTTCTGGACTGCTATTCAGCTGGTAGAGCTGTTCATGTGGCTCTGTGTATGAGGAAATTGAAAAATAAGCAGGAGGTGGGGTGGGAAGAAATGTTCATGGCTGGTCTTGTTCCCTGACTGATACATTGAGCGGGAGGGTTATGTGATAGTGGTGAGCAACTTCACAACAGTCAGGATGTGAAGGTGGGGGCTTCTTGAGGGTGACTGTTCCTTTGTAAACGAATGTGCAACCACAGGCGAATTAGTCATGCACCTTTACTGTTTTTAATGGCCAGGTGAGCTTGTTTTTAATGACTATGATTTTGAAATTCACATGTGAAAGTCTGAACACTTATGCATCAAAGACCTGTTCTCATTTTAGTTTGTAATATTGAAGGATATAATTTGATTTAGTTGCTAATCCCAGTAAATTTCAAAGAAATCAAATGTAAATGTAATGCTGTGGAAATAACATAATCTACTACAGCACTAGTAGAAGCTGTAGAGGTTTCTACTAGCAAAGGTTTGCTGTAGTGAGTCTGAATTATGTAAAAAGTGACTTTCTTCAAACTTGAACAAGTTAGAACAGCAGGATTTAAATCAGAATGAGGCTTTAGTAGAACTTGCTTGAGCCATGTGATACTATTCATTATAGTGAACTAAACTGTAAATGCTAATCTTTGTGTACTGCTGGCTGGGCGTTTTGAATATTACAAAGTTGCTATGTGTAAAACAATAAACTGATGACAAGTCCTAATGCTGCTGGTGTGTAATCAGCTGCAAATTTACTAGAATTGCAGAGAGAGGCTTCTAGCATTATTTTTCCCCTTTCCCTTTTTTAGTATCTTCTGCTTTACCACTTTGGCATTCAGTTCCCAGCCTGACCCTTCTCTGGGAACAGAAGTTGTGGCAGGAAAATAAGATAGGGACTAATAGGATTGGGGAGAAGGATGGATGGAGCTTCTCGCCAGGGATCCACTAATCTATGTCAACCTCTAGGAAAGAAGTAGGATGCTACCAGTTCTGTACTGTGGTACTGTGCTTGCCAGAGCCAGTAGTCTAGGTTCTTGGAAGCATGTGGGGAGATATGATGTGCGGGAAGGGAGATCAACCCCTTTCTTTTTTTCCCTCAGTCTATCTTGAGGAAACATCTACCTCTGGTAACTTTGCTAACAAGAGACTAAGTTTAATGTTAAGGTATCTGTAGACGTCTTCATAGGGCATCAGAGGCTAAAACTACATTCGTTTCATTTTTGTAATGATGTAAACAAAACTGCTTCAGAAATTGCTGCTGTTTAATTTTACTGAATGCATTTTTTAAATTCATATCTCATGAGCAGCAGTATTTTCAAGCCTTCAAAACCATTGGAGTTCAAGTCTCGTAGATGTCAGTAAAGGTATTCATTCCTGTTGATTTATGGAGAGTTAGCATAACAGACAATAGTATTCTGCAAATACAGGTGAGAGTTCTGCTTCGTCAGATTTATTTATGGTTTCTTCAGTGTGAAGAAGAGGTGCTCTGGAATCTTTTCCAACATGAGCAAGAATTATGAAGTGTTTTACTTATTTTGCTAATAATTATTAAAAATGAAGTAACTACATCCACTTAAGTGTGAAATGAGGAAAACAAATGTTCCTTCTGCACCGTGTAGGTTTTAAATAGACGTGTTTTCTATCAGTGCTGCTCTACACTTCCTGTATTTAAGGAAGACTGTTTACTTTAAAATGTCTCTTATTTTTTTTCCTTTATCAAAAGACTTTCCTTGCTGTATGAAATCATCAATGGAGGGTGACTTTCATTTATAATGCTAGTTTGCACTTCTGTGCCTTGTGTTTACTTGAATGTATTATGAATAATCAAAGGAATAAAGGCACTTGGATGAGAAATGAGGTCCACAGATACAGAAAGCGAACCGGTAGTGCACTTAATACGGGTGTAATGTTTTCATTCAGTGGAAATACGTTATGGGTCTAATGTGGTACATTAGTGTTTTGCAGCTTGGGTAGTAGCTTTGAGCTATTAACTTACACAGGAGGGTGGAGTCTGAGAATGCTGGTGTTGCCAACTTACTGCTTGGGTACCAACACTCAAGGTTAGCGTGCTGCCGAACTCTGTGTGTTACATGACCTGTACTTGTAACAGATGCATGAATATTTTGAATATATATTCCAGTATTAAGGACTTGTAGAAACAGGGTCCTACTCTAAATTGCATGAGAATACATCTCTTAGGACCTTTCCTGCAAACTGATTAATCTAAATATGAGATAATATTCTTTGACACATGTTGTGTTTTGTTTTACAGAAATTTGGTTACATGTAGCAAAACTAAGCATTTGGGACTTCATAAAAACATTAGAGTAAACCTAAAAATGAGTTTTTAAAAGTGTGTATTTACGGTTACAATGACAGACTGCACAGCATGTAATTGCTTAATGCTGCAGTTACCATAAAGTCTCTAAAGTTCTTCCATATCTTACTAATGCATACACTATTAATTACAAAATATTTTTAAATTGTTACTTCAGGATGATCAATGGTTAATTATGAGTGGCTAAACTTAATTTTATGTATAAAAGGTACTGGGGTTCAGTATAAGGTTTTTTTAAATATGCTGGTATTGTTAGCCTTTCATTCACTACCTCCTAAATTTTTAACATCTTTTCAATTTTCTCCTTGGAAGAAAATACTTAAAGGCTTGACTGTTTTGTATAGATTTTAACTTTAGCTAAAAAAAAGAAAAAAATCTGAAAGTGATAGTAAGGATGCTATGCATGATTGACAATATTACGCTGCTATTAATGTAATCTTTGTGTATGAAGTATCCTGTATATGTAAATTGTATTTTCAATCCAGATTTTATAAATTAATTTATAAATATCCAAATTATTTCAAAATGGAATTGAAAACTAAAATTACTTTGACTAGTGTTATATGTTGTGTACATGCACAGTGGGGGGACATGTCATTCCTTACTTGTGACTGGGAGATTTCAGTGCACCTTAACAGGAAAAAGAACAAATTCTTAATGGAATTAAGATGCATTTACTTTGAAGTTCTGCTATGGTACTGGATAAGTCAAGCCTAACTGTGAATCTTTTTTTTTTTTTTTTCTTCCCCACAGCTGAATTAAATTTAGGATAACGTTCTCACAAGCTGTCTTTAACATATGTGTATTTTTGTGAATATTATGTATTTTCTAATTAAATTTTACTTGCAATGTGATTTTTACATGAATGAACTTGTTTAAAATGTCAAATATCAGTATTTTTCTTACAACTTTAATGTATAATGTACATTGGTATCTCACTGAATGAAGATTGATTTTACAAAATCAAGCTAGCTGTAGTTGTATATTAGTCTTATATTTTTACAGACTGGAATAATAAATGGATATAGAAATAAAATGTTTTTTCTCAATTACTTTGTCAAACAAGGATAAATTCGCAAGTGTGAAAGTAGATGGGTGGCTTTTTTTTTCTGTTGGGCAGCTCGGTTGGCTCTGTTTCCATAGCAGTCTGAAATGTGCTTCCTCTGCTCCCTTCGCTACATGTGGAAAGTATGCAAGTATTCAAAACATTTGTCCTTCAGTCCTGTTGACTAACCTGTGATGTGCTTATTCCTACAGTAGCTGCAAATAAAGAATCTTGCATTGTATCACTTGCCTGAGGACTGCTTATAGTAAAGTATAGGTCATGAGGCCTGGGAGATGGTTCCTCATCCTCCGTCACCTTTGTCAAGTGCTGCTGGTGATGTGGAGGCTTTCACTCTTACTGTAAGTATTTGGTGTAACTGTCTGTATTAAAGTTTTAACTTGAACCCACACCACTTGCAAATGCTTTCACCCATATCTAATGCCTTGGCAGCCTTTGTAAACATTTACCTACTGACAGGAAGACTGGAGTTTTGTTTAGCCCTTCTGTGTAGGGTGTTTGTGACTGCTGGTCTTGGGGACCAATCATACGACTTCATACTTCTTCTGTACCTTCCTTTGTATATGCATGACTAGTTTCATTTGTGTGGTTCAGTATTTTTCATACTTGCCTGTGTCGCTATGGGGAGGTGACAAAAAAACTGGGAACAGCACTGCAGTCTTAATGCTGGTATGCAGCTGGAAGAACCCTGTCTACTTCATCTGTGCTGTCAAGTCAGAGTGTCTTGTACCTGGAAGAAATCTCTTTACTTTGCACAGAACCTGATGACTCACCCCTTTCCTAAAGAATGCTGAAATTGGTATGGTGTTCTTGAAATGGTGTGAGCTTTAAAAATTCATACTAAAATTCAGGTCTGTTTTTTTTTGAACTTCAGAGCTTCTATCCAAATGTATAAAGCTCTGGGAGAGATTTCCAAGTTACGGACTCTTCTTTAACATGTGAATTATTGTAGGAGCAAGTAACTTTCTAGTATTGCAGCTGAAATTTTTCAAGTATTGGATATTTTGAATAAATTGGATATAAAAAGAGAGGAGCAAAATCTGAAAGATTGCAGACAGACTGCAAGGTTAGACAATCAAATGACAAACAATTCAGTGTAGGCTAAGTGTGCATGTGTGATGGAAAAATCTGTCTGAATTTTGCATATGTAATGATGAATGTCAAGCAGACTTGCCTCTCGGGGTCCCGTCCTGGGTTATGATAGTTCAGTGAAAACATCAGCCCCATACTTGCTAGCATAAAAAACCCAAACTATGTTAGGAAAGGAATAAAGGACAAATTTGATAACATAATGTTACTGTATAAAAAACCCATGGTTCAGCAACGCTTTTAATATAATGTGTGGTTCTAATTGCTGATTTTCAAGAAAGGATACCAGACTGAAAAAAAGTAGTAAGTCATCTGCATTATAGGATGTTTTTAGTGTAACAAAACTGAGTAGTGGAGGACTGATCATCCTGAAAAAGATTGTCAAAAGCAAAATAACTGTGTGTAAACAGTTTTTTATGAAATTAAATATCAAAACATGGATTGAAAAAGTGCTGTTGGATATAATTTCCACTTACCAGCTTTATTTGATTCATAGTGAATTTTATCTCCCTTAGAAGTAATTTTTAAGGAGGTCAAAAATATATTGAATCTAGAGGACACTATTTCATGTAAGGTATACTTCCACAGAATTAATCTGATGTTGACCCAAACTCGCTGCAAATGCGTTTTCTCCCGTGTTGCTCGGCTTGGGACTGACGTTGACTGGGGGGGGTACTTTCACTGAGGCAGAACACGCTTTGCAGCGAGAGTACAGACTATTTAGCTGGACCATTAGTATCCGTTAATGTTTCTGTGCCTTCCAGCGAGCTTCCACGCATGAGAGAATTTGTCCTAAGTAAAATCCACTAAGAATCAAGGGGGTGGGTTATTGCAGGAGCAAAGGCTGAGGAATGTGTCCTCAGGAATGCGTATATCTGTGAGGATAAAGTAGGCTTGATGGGGCGCTTTAGGTTGGACGAGAACTGAAAGAGTAGACTAATGCTAATACTGACCTGGACTGAATCTGCCGTGGAGGCATGGTACAGAAGCTAATTTAGGACACTGAGGGAATGAGACTGAAATGCATCCTCATGCAGGTCAGCAAGGCTATTTCCACAAATCCCTACTGGTAGTTGTTATAAGCTAAGAAACTAATTGTAAAGGAAGACTGTAACTTTCCCTACTGCTGCCTCCTTGAGGAAGGAATGCAACTGTTAAACACCATGCAGTAACACCTCCCTTTTAAACTTTTCTCAAGGTGATGAGCTCTTAACAAGGTGTTAGGACTTCAGTTATTTTTCTGAAATTGAAAATTCATGTATAGTTGCAGATACAAAGACTTTCTGGAATTTTGATAAGTAATCAATTGAAAATCCTCCTCTCCTTGGTATAGCAACAGGAGAAAGATACAGACTAGCGCTAAATACCCCTGTGAAGTTTTCTTGTTGTCTTAAAACTAGCTGTGACATTCTAGTTCCTGACTTGGCCTGGATTACTTCTGATAAGCACCTGTTCCTTGCAATACAAGTATCAATATTCAGATACTGTTACATAGTAGCTGCATGTGGTAGTGCTAGAGAGGAATAATCAGCTTCAGGGTAGCTTTGTAAATAGCTTCCAATACTAGCATCAGGAAAAATGTGTTGGACAGTAACAGTATGGTTCTTGGATGCTGTAGAAGTATGCAAGAAATGGTACAGCTGGTTCTTAGAGAGGTGAGATTGTAGCCAAGATTTAAGAATTTGGATTCCTTGTGCAGCTATGATAGATCACTTGTGTACTTTCCCTCTCAGATAGGAGAGAAATTTGTCTCTGAGGACTTAACGTAGTATTCTTGATTTTAAAAGTGCTTTAGAAATATGAAGCACAAAGCGATTTGAAGTGCTGTGCTATTTAAGCAGCATTTCTTATTACAGCAATTCAGAAGTGTTTCTACCAAGACATGATTTCTTGTCCTTCCAATTAACGTTCCTTTCTACTTGAACTACCATTTCTATTACTTGAGAGTGTAAGGAAATACCTTGCATTTCATCAGTGTGAAAGACTTATATCATGCTCTGTGACGTTATGTTAAAGAAAGTACGTAAGAGCATATTTATTGCCCCCATGTTTCCTTTCCACAGGAGAATATGGTTCTTTTTCTGGATGCATTCACTTCTTCAGAATGCTTTGTTCTGAGCACCTGTTAATACCTAATTACTGATGCAGCTTCTTTTATTTTTGTAGTCACAGGTGCGATGGCAGTGCTCAGGAGCAAAGAACGGAGTTTGAGGGACAGATGAGAACAGCAGGTGGTGTGAAAGGAGCTAGAGAAGGTAGGGACATCATCCAGTGCAGGGGTTCATGCTTTTGTAAAAAACACTTTATTGGTGTGGTTACAACAGAGCTGAAAATAAGTGGCCTAGTTATTCACAGCCACAAGACAAAATGCAGGTAAGAGTAAAAAGTAGGAAGCAAATAGGAGATATGCTAATGAAGGAGGTCAGAGTCCCAGCATATTGCAGAAAGGAATACTTAATTTTGCAATAGCCAAAAATTTGTCTATTACATTAAGCTGTATAAGCTTGTCAAATAAAAGGTACTATCTCTACTTGCAAACCTGGCCTCTCTCTTCAGACCTCATAGCTGTAACAATAATCTCCAGGCACGAAAAGGGTGTTCCTGTTGTGAGACACTGAAATTCCTACAAGGCCTTTCCTTTTTTTTTTTTTTCTTCTGCTGCTTTGCTGCTGTTCTGGATATTTTGGATCCAGTTAAAAAAATTGGGGTTCACAGCTTTCTCTTGGAGGATGCAAAGGATTCTGAAAACACAGAGGAGAAAGTATTGAATATATAAACATAGATTTCTCGGACTTTCTGAATGCTACGTAAGGTTACATAAAATGCTTGGACTTGTAATTCACAAATTTTAAATCCTAATAGCTTAAATCCCCTAATAACCTTGTTATTAAGTCTGCCCTTCATATTCTTTCTATCCTGTGCTGTAAAATGAGAAAAGTAGATATATTTTGCAAACTTATTAATAAATGAGCTAAAACTTCGTGCAAAAAACTACTTGCAGAAGACAATTGGGGTGTTTACTTAAACATTGAAATGCTGTTAACTGTCTTTCAAAAGGTGGTTAGTAACTGGATATGTAAAATGTAGAAAAATTGTTTTGATTTTTTGAGATACCCTGCAAAGTTAGTGTCTTCAAAAAATCAAGTAATTCAACATGTGGCTTTCCTTGTGTTTTGACTGTGCTTTACACTCATAAACTGTTAGGGTAGTGAAGATAAAAAGGTTATCCTAATCCTACAGCTGAGACACAGAGGTCATGAAGGCATTTGGTCGTAGAAACAGAAATACAATGCGTGATCTGTTCTTTTTAGTACTGTTTTCTCCTGAGAGGTTTCCTCTACAGCAAGTAATTCATGCCAGTGCTAAAGTTCAGATGGATGGCATAGTTACATGAAATACTCAGGAGGAATCTAAGTTGGTGTTATGCTTTTAAAGCACCTAAAGAACTTTCCATCGCTCCTTGTGTTTCTTCGAAATATACCTCTTCACGTTTCTCCTGTGATAACTTAGTTTCATAACAGTTAATCTGTGATATACAAGAAGTTAGGAATATTTCATTCTGATCTGTGAATCCCAAATACACTTTCCAGATCTCACTGAAGTTTTATCTGGTGCACCTTTCCCTGATAGAAACACTTCTTTCAAAGACAAAGAACGCAACCCTTTGGGGTCTACAGCATAAATGGTACCTGAGGGGCTGAGCAGAGCGCGGGTCTGTGCTGTGAACTGCAAAGACATAGCAAGAAGGCTGCCCAGACCTGGAGAGCTTGCAACTGAAACAAGGAATGAAGCTCCCAGAGCTGCAGCGTGTTTCTCCTCTGTGCAGTGCTGGTCAGTGGAAGATCAGGTTTTCCAAATACTGTATATTTTTTAAGATAAAAGGTTTTTAGTTGCCACGAGTGTAGTATAAAAGGGTTGGCTTGGTGCTTTTGTCAGGAGGACATTCAGATCACTGTGTCTGTCCCTACTCTTGAGAAGAGACCTGGGGAAACCCTGCAACCTATTAGCTCTCTTCTCTGCTGCTTCAAGTACCTCTTCAAGCCTGGCTGATAGGATCTTCTTAGCAAAATATGCAGACTATAAATTTGGCGTTTTCCTGTGAATGCTAAACTGAATTTAAATTTCTCTCATTATTCAGCAATGATTTGGTCTTATCCAAAGCCAAGAAAAGCTTTGGATGACAGTGCAGGCCTGTTGTGGCCGCCTGCTCTGCAAGCACTCAAAAGCAGTTTTATATAGTATAAAATTCTAAAATTAGATGATGTCTCAAACTGATTAAAGGGAAATACTGCATATTGCTTTATGTCCCTGCTACTACAGAATCCACTTGACCCTAGTATGTCTTCAGTACAAGATGCACGGGCCAGACGTCTTTTGAGGGCAGGCTGCTTCTGACCTCTTTCAGTTGATAATAGCGTCGTTATTGAGAAGAAACACAGTTATTGCTACCCCCCCACCCCTGTGCTATCTACCAATCCTTGACTGATCATTAGTTATCAAGTAGGTCCTGTTTACTACAGAGTGGGAAGAACAACGAACAAATTGAGAACAGATGGCTATTTGTCTTGACTATGACTGCTGTCTTGATCATCTGTCCTTCTCTAAAATGTTGCTTTCGTTTAAGAATGTGTTTTAAAGGATATTAGTGCAAGGCAGAGCATATTCTGTAGCGAGGAAGCGTCCAAGAAGAGTCTGTGTGGCCGCAGGCTCCCAGGGAGGAGGACAGGATCTTTCTGTGACTTAGGCAGCATGTGGGAAGCTCTGCTCTGCCAAATGTGAAATGGCATGTCTCTAACTGCAAGTCACTTAAACACCTTGCAAACGGGGCACAGAGAAATTGAGCGCCTGAAAGCTGCAGCTTCAGCGGCAGAGTTTAGTTTTCAAGGGATTAACGAGCAGACACCGAGTCCGGCCATCGGGCGATGGAGCGTCTGAGCCTCCCTCCTGCAGGCCGCGGTGCAGGCTTGGGGAAGCAAAAGGCCGCCGGAAAAAACTTGATTTTCAGAGTGGGAAATGCAATGCCCAGGGAGGGGGAACCGTGTGCTGCGGTGGGGCTGGCGGCGGTGGTGCGGGGACGGGCGCGGTCCGGAGGCTCGGCCCCGCTCCCCTCGCAGAGCCTC
>Ga0181612_167408_pt1 | contig 13367 bp, 14 predicted proteins | sample HoacroProtozoa21_FD_119630 | JGI IMG/M metagenome (GOLD analysis project Ga0181612, IMG submission 119630) | Hoatzin crop microbial communities from Cojedes, Venezuel. Combined Assembly of Gp0051906, Gp0051904, Gp0051908
ATATATAATATATATTCTTGTGAATGTTGGTGCAAAAAGAGAAAAATATATAAAGTTTCAGTCGGTTTTATGTTATTTTTTATCTATATGAATGAAAGGAAGAAATGGAAAACATTTTTTTCCATTGACCACCCTCCACACACCTGTAGATACCGACAGGTTTACTGGAAATGTTTTACTTTTTAGATTTAGGAACATGCTTCTGTTCTCATTGAATGTTCTGTCTTGTAAGATTGTAATTTCTATTTTTTTAAAGAAAAGAAAATAACTAAATAAAATTTCCTCTTTTGGACCGGTCAGCTAGGAAGGGAGGGCAGGGGAGGGAGAAATGTTTATTTAAGGACAAAAGCGTTGTCTGAATTTTTCATGACATTAAATAAAAAGTAATATAATGTATGGACGAAAACCTTTTTATTGAGGTGTATTCTATAGGCATATAGATGTATATCGCACAAAATTTACAGGAAGAAAAATAAAATCTGTTTTACAAGGTTAAAAAAAAACATAATCACGTTGGAAATAGCAACTGTGAGTCCAGATTTTAGCAGAGGGGGAGGCTGGAAGCGAACCCTGCAAAGTCATGGGAAAACCTTTCCTTCCTGCAGCGGGACCGAGCTGTTCCGGAAGCCCCGACCCCGCGGGGGTTCGGACACGAGGCTGGGTTGGGGATGTTGTGAGGGATTACTGGGACACGGCCGGGACCGGGCTGGGAAGGATCCCGAGATCTGGGAAGGGGCTTCGTCGGGGAACGCGCGGGTCAGCCACCACCTGCTGTGGGCAGCGACCGCACCAGGGACGCATCGGTGCGGGGAGCACGGGGATTCGTTTTCAGACAGTACGCAGTCCTGGCTCTAAACTAAAAGAGGGCAGATTTAGACTGGATATTAGGAGGAAATTCTTCCCCATGAGGGTGGTGAGGCCCTGGCCCAGGCTGCCCAGAGGAGCTGGTGCTGCCCCCTCTCTGGCAGTGCTCAAGGCCAGGTTGGACAGGGCTGGGAGCACCCTGGGCTGGTGGAAGGGGGCCCTGCCCATGGCAGGGGTGTTGGGATGAGATGATCTTTAAGGTCCCTTCCAACCCAAACCATTCTATGAAAACTGAAAGTTAAAGGAAAAAAAACTGTTCCACGTGTCCATGTCTCTGAAAGTCCTGTGTTTCCCCACCCCCCTGCCTTTTGTTATTTGGAAGTTCAGTTGAACTGTAACAGAAGTAACTTCTTTTAATGCTGGCTCTGGCTTAAAACCAAACATTTCTAGCTTGATTTCTTGGCGTGCCAGTTGGCACAGATTGGACTCTACAGAGGACTGAATATTTGGGTACAGCTCTTCAGTAGGAGTTCAGTACGTGAGTAGCTGGAGCAGTCCAAAGAAGAGCCCTGCTGCCTGTGAGCGGTATTAGATTGGAGCGGGGTGGTTGCTTGAAGTTGTATGTGTTGAAGTCCCTGCAGCATTTGTATAGATGAAGTAACTTTTTGCTGACTTGGTTTTCTGCATTTGGAATCTTGATTCTGCTAAGAATGGCTGAATTGTGGTCCTCATGTTTCTAGCAAAATACTATGGGAACACTGTAGTTTACATTGCAATGTTTCAAGGACTTAAACATGAAAACAGCATACAGTTGGCTATAGAAAACTTACTACCTTTAGGAGAATCTAGTACCTAGGGAATTTATGTCATTTTCTCATTCTTTATTGCAGTTCTAAGCAGTGGCACCAATGGTGTAAATATCCCGCCAGATTCTGCAGCCCCATCAGAATCACTAAGTAATGCAACACTGAAAAGTTCTGACTCTGAAGACAAGGTGAGTTGGAGAAGGATTAGAAGGACAATCAAGGTGGCAAACTTTAAAATACTACTGTCTGAACACAATCTATTTGTTTAGTAATGGGAGTGCAGTTTCATCAGTGATAGCCCCCTTACCTACCCGTACTACAGTAGTACACTTTAGGTGTAGTAGTAGATTTTATACTGTCCTAATAATATACTACATTTATCTCTACTAACTCGAGAACTGTAAGAAACGTTTACTGAATCCACAGTGTAGAATGTTTTTTCAAACCTATTTTCCCTCACTAAATATACAAAAAATTGTCAGTTCTGCTTCTACTCTCCTTGGTTCCTTTTAATCCTTCTAGCTTTATTTCTCGTCTTGCTGTAAAATCGTACTGCTGCTTGAGTGACAGTGTTCCTACCATAGACACTGAATTCCTGTAATTTGGTTGTCTTGGTTCAGTGGACTGATAGTCAGCTTTTTCATCTGATCAGGTTGCGTGAAAGAACCTTAAGCTTTGCAATTGCAGACTTTGGTTCTAAAGGGGAACTTCAAGTACTTAGACACCTGATAAAATGGCAACATGTTTTGGTAGAAATACTCCTGTAGATTTCAGGAATAAGTTGAGGGCAGGGTTTTTTGATGCAGGTGCTGAAGAAGTTGACCAGGGAAGTGCTCAGCTGGACCTGGTATTCACAGCAAAGAACTGGTTAGAAATAGAGAGGTTGAGAGTAGCTGTGATCGCAGCAGCTGTGAGGTGGGTTTTGAGATTCTGAGGGAAGTGGGGAAGATAAGTAGCAGAATAAAGACCCAAACTTCAGGAGAGAAGACTTCAGCTTGTTCATCAAGCTTGTTGGTAGAATCCTGAAGGACAGGAGGGCTCAGGGGAGCTTATCTTTATGGACAACCACATTGGAGAATGAGTAATTTATCCTGATATGCAGGAAACTGTGCAAGTGTGGCAGGAGGCTAGCATGGATGAACTAGGAGCTCCTTAAATCCTGAAAGGGAGCGTACATAAGTTGGGAAAGAAGTCAAGGTACCCAAGAGGTATACAAAAGGATTGCCTGGATGTGTGGGGAGAGAACTGGGAAAACCAAAGCTTAACTTCAGTTGGAAATGGCCGGGGACGAAAGGGCTGCAAGAAGGCCTTCTACTGGTGCATTAGCAGCAAAGGCATGATGAACGAAAAAAGTGGGCTGCTGCCAAATGTTGGAGGGAGCCTAGTGATGAATGACATGGAAAAAAATCTGAGGGAGTCAATGCCTTTGTCTTGGTTTTTACTGGGGAGGTCTGCTATCAGGTCTACCAGCTCCCTTTTCCCAGGGGAAGGCTGGGGGAGTGACTCATTACAAGTTTGCTTAAGGATGGTCTAAGACAGTTTGACATGTACAAGTCCATGGGACCAGATAGGATGCATCCTTGGGACCTGAGGGAGCTGGCTGGTGTTACTGTGAGACCACTGCCTGTCATCAGAATGTTTTGGTGCTCTGGAAGGTCCCTGTTACTGGGGAGGAAGAAAAGATGGCAAGCATTTTCAAGAAGGACAACAAAGAGGATCCAGGAAAAGTAGAAACTACTCAGCCCCTTCCTCTCCCTTCCTGGGGACGAAGTCCTAGGATTTGAAGCACCTTAAAGTGATTGAGAACAGCCAACATGGATAAAATATGGTGACAAACCTGAATTTTTTTTTTTTTTTTTCCCTCTCCTTCCCCTCTGATGAGAGCATTGGCTGTGCAGGGAGCTGTACTTGTTGGTTTTGACTTTAGCAGGGTCTTTGACATGGATGGTCTCCAGTATCATGGCTGTAACAGCCAAACTGGAGAGAGAGGTACTGGTTGGGTGGAATTTAAAGTGGGTGGAAAGTTGGCCGAACCAGTGAGCTTCAAGGGTAGCAGTCAGTGGTTGAAAGTCTGATGGGCAGTCAGTTACCAGAGGCACTCCTTTAGGGCTGATATTAAGGTCAGTACTAATTAACATTTACGTGAACAACCTGGCAAGGTGGAGTGAATCTTGTTAAGCTTCTGGATGCCAGTAAACTGAGGGAAGGGGAAAAGAGTCGATATGTTGGAAGGCAGGGCTGTTCAGAAGGATCTCAGCAGGCTGGAAAAAAATGAGCCAGGAGAAACCAACTGATGGTCAACAAATGCAAAGTCCTGTACCTGGGATGAGATAACCCACATGTCACAAGGACTGGAGAGTGACTGGCAGAAAGCAGCTACGCAGACGAGTGTTTGGAGATCCTGGTGTTGTATGGAGCATGTGGAGACAAGTTCTTATGTGCAGAACTTATTAGCAGGGTCTATAGCTGCTAGTATTACTTCTAAGGGTGACAGTTATTTTGTTTTGGAGGAGGGGAGAGCAAAAGGGGAAAGAAAAGGGAAAACTTCCCATGGCCCAGCCAGGAAGACAAGTGACAGCGATTCCCCAGACAGGCATCTTCCCGCTGGGTGTCCTCACCTGTGGAGCAGGTGGTACCCCTTAATACTCTTCCTATAGTCACTACATAGTTTTCATTAGGATATGCTCAAATGTCCTACTGTTTGGGTGGTTGTTTTTTTTTCCCTGCTTATGATGCTGGTGATGCGGATTGGAGCATGCTTTGGGAGGGAGAGCTGCTGTGTGCTGAGCAGTTGTTCGGCTTCGTGCATGCTTATTGTTGGGTCTTCTGGTGTAAATCAATAGCTACAGGGTGGGAAAATGAGAGAGAAGAGGGAGGGGGCGATTCCCATGCTGGCTGCAATTGCTTCCCAGATGCAAGGCCCTGAGTATAATGGGATGAGAACTATAATAGGAGAATAATGGGGGAAAATACTGCCATAGCAGCTGCAGTGAAAGGTTACAGAGCTGCTCGTGGAAAGCAGGCTGCGGAGGTTCCAGATAGAAGAAGGTCCTTAGCAGGACAAAAGCTTTAGGAACCTTGAAGTTCTGTGAAATGATGATGAACAACAAGTTGAACATGAGTGAGCAGTGCATGCTTTTATGGATTAAGACAACATACTGTGTTGCTTTACTAAGACTGCAGCCATTAGTTTCAGGATGGTGATTATTGGCCTTTACTTGCCGCTGGTGGGTGGCATCAGAAGCATCGTGTATCGTTTGGGGCTTGCCAGTACGTGAAAGGCATTTGCAAACCAGTCGATGGCTGGAGTGCGTGATGTCTGATGAGAGAGCGAAAAAGCTGAGTGTATTCTGCTTGGACTAGGGGAGAGGGAAATGAGTTGTTCTCAGCTATCTAGTGGTGGGCTGAGGCAAGATGGAATGAGCCTTGGAAGTGCCCACCAAACAGATGCGAGGCTGCAGGTGTAGAGAGGGAGGATTCCAGTTGGGTCTTAGGACAGAACTGTCACATTTAATGTTGAGCCAGGCAACTGAACTGTAAAACTGCTGTCCTTGGATTTTTTTGAGACTTGACTGTATGAAATCTCCGATCGCCTAGCATAATTGTGAAGTTGATGCTGCTTTGAGCACAGTTGGGACCAAATGGTTGTTAGAGACCCCCTTGAACCTTGACTATTCCGTGATTCCTTAACAAAGATGCTGTAAACAACAGCAGAGGATTTTTTTTGAATGCAAAATTTGCCTTGTAGCTCTGGAGATGTTATTGGCTTGTCATTATCATTGACTGTGTGACTCGCCATGTCATAACATGTGTTTTTTGTTTAAAGAAACTGAGTAACCTAGGCTAAAGTTTTAAATTTCTTTTCTTTAGGCAGGAGAATGCCAGAAAAAAGAGTCCAACAGTACTTCAGATGATGACAGCTGTGAGAAGGTGGAACTAAATGCACAGCAAGCATTTGTATTTGGGCAAAACTTGAGAGATAGAGTTAAGGTAAACATGTGTTTGCTATCTAGACTAAGAGTTGATGTATTTAAGTGCGGATAAGAAGCAGTGGAACAGATCATTTGTTGACACGAGCATTACACCCTGTTCATGAAGTACTTTGAAGCTGCTATATAACATGGTGAAAACCTCCACGTATGTATGCAGAATCAGAAGCTGCGAACAGAGTTCAGTTGGCTGTTTAGTAAAACTGGTCTTCCAGACATTTAAAAAATTAATATTGTTTAGTAGCATAAGAAGCTTTCTCAAAAATAAATGCACCTACTGCAGTCATAGGTGACATCTAAAGCTTAGCATCATGTGATGTTTTCTCTTACCTTTTGGGTCAGAATTAAGTTGAAATGTGTTCCTAAGATGCTCCCATGCAACCGAGACTTCACAGAAAAGGTGAGAAAAGAAAAATAGGGCAGGCTGGGTTCAAACCTGTGCCTGAAGTAATTGAGCTGGATTGTTAGCAGCTCCTGTTGAGGACAGGTTTGCGCAGGTTTCCTAACAGAACAACAGAAGGTGTAATGCTGGGATGTAGGCTAATACTGTTTTATTGTAGAAAGAGTTTGTGGATGGAACTTCGTCTTGGGAAAGAATGAGCTGAAATTTTTTGTGGTCAGTAGTTAAAACTGTCAGTGTATACCTGTTCTTTTTACAGCTAGGAGATGAAAGCGACGAAACTGCCGATGTGCAGAATGCTGGCCTTCCTACATCAGACGTACCTTCTGCAACAAATTATTTTCTACAGTACATCAGTTCCAGGTGAGGCTACAGAGAATCCTACAGGACAGTTTTCCATGTTCTGTGTTCAGAATTACTTGTGATTCTGCTCTTCATGGGATGCAGGGCTTATACTGGGTCAGGGGGTACCCAGGCTTCTGAAGAATGAGGTGGCAAACTTCAGATCTGGGTGAATCCTCAGTCAGTGGTTAATGGAGACGCATTTAACAGCATTTACTTGACCAGGTCCTCCACAAAGCCTCTTCAGAAAGCTAACAAGCATAAGATGAGATGATTAGAAAGAAACAGTGGTGGAATAAATTGGAGCTACCAGCAGAATCTGTAGAGATCTGTGCTGTGTTTGTGTTGTGCAATATGTTTCGTATATGATAAGGATAAAGGAGAAAAATATTTTTTAAAAAATTATTTCTTCGTGATAATAAGCTTTTCAGAGCAATATAGAGGGCCTGTATGAATAAGCAGGAACCTAAATATGGAGGGTCTTTGGGAGAATTTCTGATTAGGCAATAGCATCAGTGGAAATTTGGTGTAAGTATGCGTAAAGTGAGGCGGCCAGGAGAAAACTAATTCTGTACATACAGTGAGTGATGACCTCTGAACTGACAGCCTTCACTTAAGGCTATGCTGTCAGTACGGCTCTGTGAAAATGTTAGCTCAGCAGTGGTCAAAAAAGTCAAGTAGTGTTACAGAAAGAGTGGAAAATGGAAGAGGAGTTCACACAGAGCTGTGAATTCAAGTAATAACTGCAAAAGCATGGGGAGAAAATCCTGCTGAGAGCAATACAGTAGAGCGGAATCTCTGCTCCTGGTAGAACCTGAACTGCAGGTTGTCTGAGGCCGTGAAATAATTGTCGGAAAAGCACCGAGGTGTGCTTGCCGTGTCCTTATATTCTGCATTTTAAGACACTGTTGTTCACCACAAAGTAGGCACTGGGCTGTTTTGCAGTCTTAATCCCTTTTGACATTGAGCTCTTCAGGTGATGGAGAGGTAGAGGACAGCACAGAACGCCGGCGGGGCTGCCAGGTCAATGCCTTTCCAGAGACAGATTTTCTTCATCGGATTTTGCAGACAATATTCTAATATGTGGGCTTCAAATACTGGAATATTTCTTTGTATCTTTCAACTCATATGACATCTACTGCCATATTTTGATGGAATCTTCAAGGTCAATTGCCAGAAGCTTAGGTTGGGGTTTGCCTTTAAAAAATCCGAAGCATTGCTAAGTGGAGTTGGCTCTGGTTTTTAGCTGAGATGACAAGACAGTATGGCAGTCGACTTGTAAAAGGAAGACTTTGTGTAACACGCTGCCAGTCCTTCAAAAATTGTAAATGTACTAGGTCACATGGCAGATATCGGTCGATCATACTGAGTTCCCAGTTGGCATTTGGAGCTCAGAACAGTGGTATTAAATTCCCCTGGTAGGCAGAACTTTCTTCCCCTGAGGATTTCCTCTGTTCTTTGAATCTCCTTATTCAGCAGTAGCAACTCCACATGCATGATTTAAAGGTTGGTTTGGTTCTGCTTGAATCAGGTTGTGACATATGTGCCCCCATTTTCCAAACTTCGTGAAATGCACCTAGGCTTGATTCCAAGTCAGCTACGCTCTGCGTGTTCCCTTGGTAAGCGTGCTGCTGTCTGAGAGGGATGTGTGAAGGGAACGCAGGCGAACGACGACTTGTGAAATTTTTGAGTCTGTAAAGTAGTAAAACTATTGTCTTTCCTAATTGGGATTTAAAAATCTTTTAATGAAAAAGCCACAAAGGAGGAGGATGATTATTCTATAAGGAAGAGGGCTGAGATCTGATTGTGGAAACTTCTTTGGAAGGCTGTAGCATCGCAGTTAGTCTAACAGAAGTCATTACTTACCCCTGCTACCTTTCCTTCAGTTGTGATATTGCTAGTGGTTTTGTTTCAGTTCTTTCTGAGAAAATTGACGTATAAATGTGTAGAGGTTCAAGTTTGTACATGTAGAATACCGTTTAAAAAAAAAAAAGATATGTTATATGATTAAACAGTAAGCCATCACTTAGCATTCAGCATTGCTTGATATGTAATTAGATAGCTGAAGGGAAGACATTTACGGTGACAAAATCATTTTGCCATCATTGAGAGAATTCTCGTTCTCTAAAACCAGTATGTGCTCTCGTGTTACTAAGTTGAATGAATTTTTGCTGTGTTTCTATGTCAACTAGTGCTTAATTTTTAAAGCCAGTAACAATCGTTCACTTTTCAGGAATTTTATCAGCAGAAGATAAGCAGATGTTTTCCTGCCTTATAAAACCTGTTTTGGGTTTTGTTTATTTCAGTGTAGAGAACTCTACAAACAGCGCAGATGCATCTAGCAACAAGTTTGTTTTTGGGCAGAACATGAGTGAGCGAGTCCTAGTGAGTATCCACTGTGTATGAAATGTTGTAATTCTGTGAGTAGTTTGCGTTATGGATTCTCACTCCAGAATTTTGAGAACTTTTAATTACAGTTGTCACTGGAGCACGGTTTTCTTTCAGTGGTTTCCCTTGCAGGTAATTTATTTTGAGTTTTGAGTGCAGCGTTGTCTGCAACAGCAGTGCTCCCCGGGATTTCCCTGCCAAGCTCCACCAGCGTAAGGAGATCGAGTGCCTTCTCTGTAGTGCATGCGGTCCTCAAGCCCAAGCACTTTATGGCACAGCTTGCTTCTTTAAATGGCTTTTTCAGCATAAGTACTTGAGGGGGTTTTATGTTTTGTCCTCCAAACTGAGAGAGGCTCAGTTCCAGGACTCCCCAGCGATGGAATTTCAAGGCCAGCAGTAAGGCAGCTGCCTCAGTGCTGAGGTATGGTTCAGGAAGTTCCCTGTTCATTGTGTACCAGCCTGCGGTGTAACTTCCAGTGCCTCACGGTTTCCTACGCTGGTGCAACACGGACACTTTTAACACGGTGCATTCACACCTGTCTAACACTGAGCAGGGAGCTCAGCCAAGTGTGCCTGGAGTCAAACTGTAGCTGAAACTGGTTTGGTGTGTTGAGTGTAACTTCAAAATAAGGGTTGAATTTTGGTTTCAGTTCAGAGGAAAATGATTTGAACTGGTTTTCAGTTTCCTCTCTGTTCAATTCCTTGGCCAGGGTAGTAGGATAGCTTTTACTGTGAAAGTGTATCATCTGTGGGATTCTTGTGGCCATATGGTTTATAAACACTAGGGCTTCCCTCGGTAATTGATCCCTAGTCTTGTTCTGCACAATTAGTGTATGCTTTCTCTGTTCTGTTTACCTCCTCTTCTTTTTGCGATAGAGTCCACCAAAATCAAATGAAGGTAGTACAGAGAGTAATAAGGAGAACGCTGCTACCGAGTCTGGGTCTGATTCATCTTCTCAGGAAGCCACACCAGAGAAAGGTGACAAAATGCTATTTTAGGAATGGTCATTAATCCTTGTTTAAACAACTGAATTTTTCAATATCACATTACTTTATAAAAACATAAAATTTTTGTAGCCTTTACTATGTCCTGTAATCAAAGGTACAGGCTAGGGGTGGGAGGTGATGTGCCAGGTGCTATAGATGCTCTTGTCCTTTTCTCATTAATACTGAACACATACAGGCAACGCTGTCTTTTTCATGGTTGTTCTGTGGTACTGGGAGTATCTTCAGCAGAACGAAAGTAGAGGGAATTAACAGAGCAGGTACTTGGACCTTCAGAGTGTAGAAGAAATGTGGCAAACTGTTTTTTAACAATTCTGTTACACTTCAAGTGACTGAATGTCTGAGTCCAATCTATATTGTACCAAGTAGGTGCACCAAATGTGTTGCTTTAACCAAGAACTGTTTGCTGGATGCTAGACTTCTGTGATTCTTCAGATTGGCAAGATTTTCTGGAAGTTTTGGGAACTGTGGGTTTTCTCCAGCAAACTGTGCAAGACAAAATAAAAATGGAAAATCATAGAATCATAAAGTCAGTAAGGTTGGAAAAGAACCTCCAAGATCATGAAGTCCAACCATCAACCCAACACCCCCATGCCTGCTAAACCATGTCCTCAACTGCCATGTCTATGTGTTTTTTGAACCCCTCCAGGGATGGGGACTCCCCCACTGCCCTGGGCAGCCTGGTCCAACGTCTGACCACTCTTACAGTGAAGAAATTTTTCCTAATATCCAATCTAAACCTCCCCTGACGCAGCTTGAGGCCATTTCCTCTCATCCTATGGCTGGTTACTTGAGAGAAGAAACCAAACTTGGGACAAGAGAACAAACTTGTGGAGGGCAGGAAAGAGAAGATTGTGTGCAGGAATAAATTGGGTATAGAGGGTGGGGGACAACTCTGCTCCCCAGATTTAAAGTCCAGAATCCAACATTTTTTGCTTCTTGTGCCCTTTTTCCCCATGGTGACTGGGTTGTGGGGCAAGGAAAGGAGACTTCACACGACACTGCATCCCACTCCTTGTGCAGGGATGTCTGGGGGTCATGGGAAGAGGGTGGGTGATTGCCCTAGGGACAATGGTAGCTTAAGGTAGGGGGTTTAGATAAGGCTTTTAAAGGCTTTCTTCGACTCTGCCATCCTTGTACTCATTTATCCAAAGAAGTAGTATGAATAAGAGAAAAAACAGGCTGGGAGAACTTGCATCAGGCAGAAAAGATTTCCCTTCCTTGTATTTACATAGCCCTGTGTCCATCTGAAAGGCATCACCCCCACCCTCCTCACATGATTCCCAAGCTCTCAGATATGCTTAAAAAAAAAAGAAAAAAAATCCCCAAACCACCACTCAGCAAGCAATATACTACGAGGACACATGTTTTTGTGCTCACTTGAGCTAAACCTCCTCCACAATTTTTCCTTTAGCCAAATGTTTCTGAGTAGGAGCACTGGAAAAACAAACTCCCCCAGCGCAGCGGGACACGGGCGGGCGGCTGGGCTGAGCCCAGCCCCGGGAGCCCCTTCCCAGTCCCCTCCGCAGCACAGCCTGTCGGCTGGGGGATGTTTACTGGGAACAAGTGCCTGTTGACCCCTGTTAAGAGCGAGAGGCAGCTCAGTGGGGTAAAAATACGATTAATAAAGGACTTCAGCCTTCGTTTTCACCCTCTTGGCTTTACTTCTACCTCCCAAGTCCACATAAAGTCCCAGCTTTGCTCCTACCACCTGCATTGCTTTCAAAGCTAGATAAGTAGCTCTGAAATGACACCTTGACAAATTTGTTATCATTATCATCTCCAGAATAGGTCTCTCCTATTATTACTGTTATTATTATTATAACTTTTCCCTCTTTCGCCTTGCAGCACCGCTTCAGCCCACCGCAGGCTGATGGGTTTTGGGTGGTACAAGGGGGAGGGAGAGGAGCACGTTGTGGGATTGGAGGTGGTGCGAAATCCAGCAGGTTTGTTGGAATAAAGACCTGGGTAGCACCTGGTTTCCAGGGCACAGCTGAAGTAGCTCAAAGCAAGCGTGTACCAACGATTGCAAGGTCCAGACTGCCTTTTAGGAAGAAATCACGGTCAGCTCCATCAGAGCATGCCTGCAGCTGATGCCCATCTGGTTTCTTCGGTGCCTCTGATTCCCCATGTGGGCTAAACACACTGATTTCTCCAAGGCAACGGATTCTGTGATCCTTGCGTGACATTTGTTGCACATATGCCAATTAATACTAATAAATATGCTAGCACCATTGCTGAAAGGATACACAGAGCGATCTAAAACAAACAGCCCTTAGGAAGGACAAGGAGAATAAAAGATGGCAAAGGAAAGCAGTAGCGTGGAGTTAATGATCTGAGATCACACTGAAGGAACTAATGGCCCCTTTTTCACGATGTAGTTAAATCTATGAATACTGAAAATCTTGTTCAGAAATCTTCCGTCAGGGAGACCCATGGCAAGTCCAACAAGCGAAGAGAAAAATTAGCAGCCATTTCCCCTGGGGAAATAGGGACACTGTTAGAGGCTGGCTCATAAAACAGCCACGAGGATGAGAAAACCCCATTATTTTCATTATCCTGCTGCAGCATGAAAGCTGTCCTGGAGTGGGCACGAAACCCTGCTGTCCCTGGGCCAAAAGCCCCCAGAAGCCAAATTCCACCCAGGCTCAGCAGCATCCGTCCCATCCTCATCGTCCCCCCACCCCGAGCGCCCACGGAGAGCAACGGCCAAGGGCTCTGCAATGCATATCCATCACGGAGCCATTTCAAGCCAGACAAGGACCCCGAGCGCATATCGATCAATTTTATTTCCAGCAGACAAAGCCTTCCCCAATGTTAAAAATAAACCCATAAAGGCTAATTCAGCATATCGCAACAGATCGGATGAATCCATCTAGAGCGGTCTGGTACTGCCTGGTGTTTTATCCTCTATATCCCTTGGTCGTGAATCTGGACAAGAGATGCAGTTAAGGACCGGGTCCTTGTCCCCCTGACCCTCCTCCAAGGCAGCTGCATTTGCGATCAGTCCTTTTTATGGCTGTTTCCTTTTATTTCTGTGGCATCTGCCATTAAACAAGACTAATTAACGCAACAGGAAGATGAGGTTCACCTCGGTGTTGCTAGGTACCGGCAAATCTTAATCTGCACGGGAGGAGGCGAGGTCTTTGGGAGCATCCTCGGGCAGATGCTGCCCAAAGCATGTCCCAAGCAATCCCTGGCAGCGGGCACAGACTCCAGTTCATTTAAGGGGGGGGATAAAGAAGCTCATTTTGCCTTAGAGCAAATATCGCTCTGGCATCGATACTCATCTGTTGACGATACTCCTCCAGCGCTGGAGGGAAGCGCAGCGATTTCTATGCTAAACGGAAAGACAGAGAGACATGAAGGCTGGTCTCTGGGAAAGCTGATGCAGAAACCAGATCCACTGGACAGAAATGTGCCCCTGCTACTTGGCTGGAAGCAATCAGAGTCGTGGGGTCTCTGGAGGAATCTCTGTTTTCCTGGGAAGGCCGACGTTTAAAGAATGAAAAAGCAGTTTTGAGCTCCCTGGGACTTTCCGAGGTTTTTTGGATAGTTTTGGTTATATGAATGATTTTTGGTTGCAAGCTCTCATGGTTACAGACTCATATTATGATCCTGATGGCAAAGAAC
>Ga0181612_163362_pt1 | contig 13366 bp, 7 predicted proteins | sample HoacroProtozoa21_FD_119630 | JGI IMG/M metagenome (GOLD analysis project Ga0181612, IMG submission 119630) | Hoatzin crop microbial communities from Cojedes, Venezuel. Combined Assembly of Gp0051906, Gp0051904, Gp0051908
AAATCCAAAACAGAGCACTATAGCAGTGACTAGGAAGAAAATTAACTCTATCCCAGCCAAAACCAGGATACAAATGAAGCAGCATACTTTGGTGGAAGACTATCATTCTGCTCCCTGCATCAGGGAATATCTAAGTATAACATAATCCCTGTGCTGTTTGCCAATTATTTCTTTCACAGCTGAACTTCTATTACAATTGAACAGCTTTCTTTTTCTCACTTACAACTCAAACTGACCATTCCAGGCTCTTTCCATTTGTTCCTCGTAAGTATAAAGCTGATCAGGATTACTTGCACTACTCAGCCACTTTCCAGAATAAGAAACACAGAATAAGGTATTTCTAAGACAAACCCAAATTTCATTAGTTATTTTTACAGAATAATTTTCCAGATGTTATAAAGATCACAATCCGAGACTAAACAGCTATTGCAGAACCTTAAAATATCCATTCTAAGTCACAAATCAGATATTTATAGTTAAGGTACATCAGTTTTCTAAATTGTGTCATCTAGCACAGGTCACTTGCAGCTACCATATATCTCACATTCTGAAAGAGTAAATACACAGAGAAACAGAAAGTCCACGTTTTAATTTCAGAAAGTCAGCTGAGCTAGATATTAAAAATAAATACTTGAACAACTTTTCCATAATTCTTACTTAGTACGAACACCCATTTTACTTACGAAATAGATGTATATGAGCAGAAATTAGTAAAAGAACTTGGTCACATGATTTTCACTACTGTGTGAGAAACTGAAACATTAACAAATAACAATATATGGGAGGATGTTACCTCCATGTGGTTATACACTGTTTCAGTGGCTGAGACAAGAAAGTAACCTATATTTCTGAATCTAGTGAATCTTTTAACTTCATACCAGATGGTTTCTTCCTTAAAAGCCTTATCAGAATAGGTCTCTTCCTAGCTCAACGGTGCTAGATGCGGCTTTTCCCAGGATCTTTTAACAGGAGAGATGGTAATGAAAGAAAGGTTTAGCATTGAAAAATGGAGGTCTAATCTTTGATGTCAATATTAAATATGTACAATAACACCAGATAATCAGAGCCATCCAGAACTGGTCGGTTCTACATTATTCTAGAGGATCTGGATGGCTTGCAAAGTGCAACAGTCGTTTCCGCAAGCTTGCAAATTGCAAGGCTAGAGAATCTGCTCATGATCTCTGTTTCAGAATGACATTTATGATATAGTATAAATGTATCATTAATAGTAGTGCCATTCTTTCAACAAGTGGATTATACCACTTCTTAGCTGTTCAGAAGTGCATAGAGGGGGAAATGCTCTCTTTTTATTGCTGAGATGACTTCGTACCTGTAAATTTACCTACCTATTCCTGAGTACATACTGTGTTCACATGATGGAAACTTTTATTTCAAAAACATTTGTGCACGAGCTACTCTGAACTTCTGCCATGGCATGTTGCATTTGAAAAGCACAAGGTTTTCTGTTACTTTGGGAAAAAAGTTCATTCTTGTGAAAAGTGTTAGCACAAAGCAAAGAAATGAATTAAACTCACAGGTAATAGTGAGGATTTCAGGCAGACAGGCATCATTATTTATTAATCCTGGTTAAACTTCTGAATCACACTAATTCTAGTGTTTTCTCAGGGTGTACAGAATTATACTTTGCTCTTCTCTCGAGTTACAGACTTCCTTTCCTTTGGCTATTCATAGCAAAACTTTATTTTGGAAGACAGTTTACCCTTTATTTGATCACCTGGAATGACAATGCATATGATTTATGTGAGAAAAAAAGAAAGTAAAAATATCATCAGTCACCTTTCCGAAGTGATATTATTCTACTTTGCCCAAGTGTAGTAGTAAGTGGCAAAATATTCACTGACTGTAGTAAGGTCAGGATTCCCATCCTCTCCCTTCATTTTGTGTGAGGTAAGAATTTTTTCCTTGGAAACATTCAGGAATTCATTTTGTTTTGCTTCAGATACAGAACCAAAACACATCACTAAACTTGAGGCACAGATATGTTTTTTCTGAAAAAAAGTAAAAATGGAATGAGCCGTATGTGATTAATGTTACAGTGGCTTGATGTTAAAATAGTTTGATCTCAGTGGCAGCTTTGTCTAGTTAAGGTAAGAAGTATACAAGATTGTGTTTTGTATCTGTTAAGCTGTTAAGCTGTTAAAAATTTGGGGTTTAGGTATTTTCCTTTTCTCTGTTATTATCTTTTTTCTTTCTCAAAGCTTTTCATATGCCCATAAAAATGAAATACTTGTATTTGTCATTTCATATAGCCATCAACATACACCTGAAAGAAACAGAAACTTCTGAGCATCTTATGTAAACATTTATCATAAAGGGAAAACAGGTACAGTCTTGGCAATTCAGCACCTTCAAAATTGACTGTTTGTCCTGTGAAGAAACTCAGGGTTGTTTGAGTTCCTGTGAGAGGTTTTGGTGACTGAAGCAGCAATGATACAGCCTGCTACATCCTGGGCTCCAGACCTAAGAGGATTATTGTTGGCCGAGACGAGTTTTGAGGATATTGTTCTCAGCAAAATATTCCAAATGGGGATTACTGTTGGCTGAGATGGAGACACTCTCTACAAAACACTTGTCCAACATGACCTGACAAATGCCTTAAGATTTCAAATGCTAATAGTCTAAAAACATTGAAATTTATTATTGCTGAAGCATGACATTTCAATTATTTGGGCCATTGATTGTTTTTTATGACATCTAAGTCATTCAAGAGTAGTGATTTTATAGGAACAAAAATTTGATGACAGGAATATAAAATAATATTCCTGATCAACAAACAAAAAGAACTAAACTGCTTTTCTATTTCTAAAGAGTAAATATGATCTAAAATAGTATTAAAATAGGAGCTTTTAAGATCTTTAATTGCTTAGAGTGTTGTAAGCGATACATACAAAACACATGAAAAGATCATATACGACGTCTAGTCCACTTGCAGCAGTCCTTCCTACGAGATATCGTTAAGGCAAAAATTCAGGCTTTAAGAAAAGATTAAAGGTTTATATAGTTGGTAATAAAAATGCTGGAAGAAAAGGGGGAGGGCAAGACAGCAAGACATCGATTTTCAAGGAAACATATAGAAATGTTTAATCCCCACTAAAATTGAAGCTCCATGTTTTATACAGATAGACATTAGATCTATGAAAACCCTCACAAAAAATAGAACTTAAGACCCTTGAAATCAAATGACATTTTGGCATGGTGTACAATGCATGGGTAATCTGCAGCATAAGGCCACTTCAAGCATGAATGAAAAAAAGAGTGAAGCTGAATCAGAGTTGCCACCTCTGCAACACAACGAAAACCAGCTAGGGTGAGATAATTTCCATTATTTCATTTTTATTTCTTATCAGCTCTGTTCACAATTTATACTTGGTTTTAATCCAGGGGGTAGTTTCATCTATTTCTACATTTGTACAAAAGATTTACAACGGTTCATAGTTTACAAAGATTCATAGTTAGGAAAAAGATCCCTGCAATTAGGCAGAAAAAAAAGACTTGAAATTGTTGCGAAACTGATACTCATGAGTAGTAAACTGCTCATATTTAAAGTTTGAAGTATAACTATATACTCATAATCACATTTTTAGTAATTCATTAACATTCAGATCTGAAACATGGAGCCCATTGATACATGATACGAAGGAAACGAAGAAGAGAGGTGACAGATTGGAAAAACAGTCATACACAGTCTGAGAAATGTAGCTGGATGACAATTTTGTGACTGGGGGGACACACTCTAGGGTTAGGGGCAGAGCTTCCTTAATTTTGCTTTTTTTTAAACAAAAAGCTTCATTTGATAACTCTGCTTTACCCTTTTTTAAGCATCAGCATTTAATTCCCAGATTTTGTCATTATTCTGACATTCTTTGGTTGGATAATATAATTCCTGATGTTATCAATCACAAAGAATTACTGTTATGAATGCAGAAAGACGGTATGTAAATTGCATATTCTGTGAATAGCAAAAATTAGTAAGAAATCATCTCAGCAGACAGGGAAAAAGGTTAAAATGTGGCAAGAGTTCATCCCAGGAATTGAGACTAAAGGAAATTTTTTGGCTCCTTGAAACATAAAGAGCAATTGTGTGGTATTGCTGCACTTGGAAATGAAGGTTTATTACATCTAAGTGACTGTGGGTTTGGTCAAAATGGAAATGCATTTTAAGAAAATGGAGCAGATAAAATTATATATTATAGGGATCTGAACAAACAAACACAAATGTAAACTAACAACAGGCTATTTTGAAACACATAGAAGCTAAAGAATTAGTGTAAATCCTTTCTTCATACAGAAGGTAGCTCCAATAGTAGACTTTAACTGGTTTTATGCTTGTTATCACAATTAAATCCTCAATAATGAAGTTGAAGACTAGGAAGAAATGAAAATACTTGTGGTGTATTTGATCTAAGATTGAAAATTATTGACAGGTTCATACTTGGACCTTTGTGTTGCATAGCAAAATTAGACCTGTAGAGAAGAACCATGAGGTAAATGCTAACATGCAGGAATGCTTTTCTTTCTAGAAAATTTAGTTAACCGGTTATTCCAATGTCATTTTTATAGAACTGGTACCATTACCTGTTCTGTTTTTTTTGCAGTGAAGTTAGCATCAGTGAATTGGAATCCAACAGGCTGAAGCTCTCCGCCATGACTGACAAATCCAGTATAAAAATAGGAATATTGTCCTATTGTCTTTCCCAAATTTATTCTTTCCTTCAGAGAAAAAAGCTTTGTGATTGGAATTTTTCAGATGTTTTCTAAGATCACAAAAAGAAGGCAAATTCATCCTAATTTTTATGCTGGTCAATGTATGTGTGGGTTTCAGGTCTGTTTATCAGGAAGTATAACCTCCATCCTGCATTTGTAACCATTGTGAACATATGAAAATTCACCCATTAACCCAGTTAGATGGTTAGACCATATATGAGGATCATCAGTGACATTTTCAAGAGGTCTGAAAAAGGTGTGTTCAGTACTAGTGACCTGGAAATGGACATTTTCCAGTAACACATTTAATTGCACAATAATGTTTAAGTACAGTAAATAGATTCCACTGCAGTTAGTGTAACTCTGTATATGACATAAATAAAATACATGCTTAAATTCTTTTCTGGATCATAAAGCTCAGCTGAAAAAGGATCAATTTCAATATCTCACACTGACACCATCATTTCTGCTGCTTCACGACAATTAAAAATGTTATGTGTTGTTGTGAAAAACACATTCCCTGTAAGCAGCTCTTTTAGGTGTGTCCTCAGTATAAGAAGTACTGTATTTACATACACGCATTGCAATTGGAGAGAGAAAATCACATTCTTATGACCCTGAAACAGGCAAATAAAAAGCATGTCAAAGTTTAGTCAGGAACACCTCCAGTTACAGAGATTATCCTCTTCGACACTTTCAAATGAATTGGACCCATGTTTTAAGTCATCCTGTCAGTTCTGTGGTATTGATACAGCTTTAGCTACCCAGGGTGCCTTTTTTATTAATGCTTTTAAATTTCCCTTTTATTTGAGGAGCAACACAAATATTTCATCATTATTCATTTTTCTTCCATTCCTTAGATGTTGGAAAGTTTATTCCTGTCTTAAGTATCTTTGAAGAGAGATTCTCTTCAACAGCAGAAATGAAGCAGCCTAGAAGCACAAGCAGGCTTTGACAAACAAAGGAAATATTCCTTTTTGCTGCCTGTTTGATAAGAGTTTCCTGCAACTTCTGTGTGTTTCACTTTTTTTGTCCTACTGTGTGAACATTATTCCCCTGGTTAAAAATAACATTATGTTTACTTGGCTCACCACTTCTGTGCTATGTGTGACTTGTACTATCAAGCCTTGTTGCCAGCTGAGGAAAGTCTTCTCGCTGCTCTTGAGCAAAGAATGAAAACCCTATCTTGAAATTATAGAATATTTGAACCTGAGGAGTAAAAAAACAGGACACTGAAGCCTCGGCTTTACACACGAGTAATTTAAATGACTTGTGAGGTTTTTGGTGGATTGGGTAACTGGTCCCAGTTTCACAGCTTCTACGATCAGAAAGCCTAGTTCTTCTGACTTACCACATATCACAAAGGCAATGAGGCTCCCCCAATAATTCCTGCATGAGACATGAAATATCATGCCTTCAGTGAAGAATACAAGTCTACATCCTTTTACTGCAAGAGTTAGAAAATAAACTAAACTAAATAAACTCCAGTCTAAACTTATATTGTCAAGACCTCGCCCTCTAGAGGTGCCATTTTCTGGTACGTTAGAAAGCCACAAATTATTAGATAATTCATTTTGATCACTTTGACTTTTATTTCAGATAAATATAAGAGAGCTTCTTCACACTTTCCAGAATTCAAAACTCCGTAACCATTCACCACGTGCACACTAAAACTAATGATATGTTTTAGTCACAGAAAACAGCAGTTCATGATGGAATCACAAAAGTGGGATTCCATACAATTAAACATACAGGACATGCCTGGAAGGTTTTTAAAGACATACTGAACCAATAAACAAGGGCAGTAGTGTCTCAAGATGAATTTTTCTCTGCCATGATAAATTGTACTGGCAAGATTCATGAAAATCATATCTGCAAGTCATTCAAACGTAAATACAAACTCACGCATACTTGTAGAATCTTAAATTTGGCTTACAGAAATGACACTGGAATTTGCTTACAGAAATAACACTGGAATTAAAGAGAGGTTTGCAAAGTGAATTCATTGTTTAGGTGAGAATTAATGTTCCTCACTACTTCTCTGCTATATTTGACCAGAACTAGTCATTATTTCACAGTTTTAATTCAGCAGTAGATTGCATCTTGATGCAGTATCATCCTGTTCAACTCAAATCTTAGTCATGCAGTTTTGCTTCTTCACTTTGTTACAAAGAAATATTTGAGTATGTCATATAACCTCTGTTCTATTTTAACTATTGGAAAAGAATGTAAACCCTAAATTACACTGTTGCAGATGTCCCACTTGGATTTGTGTTGTCTGTTGTTTTGCTCCCCACTTCTACCTTTTAGTAGAAAAAGGCTTTTTCTTGGAAAAATCTTGTCTCCCTTTTATATGTGTTATTGCAGTGGAATGAGCCATGAAAACAACCTACAGCAGGCTCACTTCTGGGTTGTATTTTTATTTATCAAAGTATCTTGTTATTTTAATATACAGTTTATTTTTTTAATCATCAGGCACTTTCTACACATAATGAAAATATACATAATGGAAAAATAGCTCAAAAATGCCGGCAGGACTCAGGAAATAATTCATTTTCCAACAAGCTGAAAATTTTGAGGAAGTTGTGAAATTTCTTTTTGTGGTGAAGACAGAGTAGGAAAAGAGCTGGGAGGGCAGGGAGCAAAGTGAGAGGGAACAGGGGGAGGCCATGGGAAAAGCATATGGGAAGGGCTTTTCTCTCATTTCCTATTGTTTCTTCCATTCCTTGGTTTCTTTCTTCCTCTTTCACCACCTTGGTTATGCTTTCCTCTTGGCCAAGCAGCCCACCTCCTCTTTCTCCAGCAGTCCTTTCTGTCCTTGTACAACTCTGAGCTGCACTGGTGGAAGGCAGGCGGGAAAAGACTCAGTCAAATTTGCTCCATCTGAGGGGCAGAGACAGGACACGGCCATAGAGGCAAGAGCGGGTGCCCGGCTACCAGCTCCAGGACACTGTCTCTGGATCACAGGTCCCTGTCTCTGCTGGGGCAGGAAGAAGCACGGACAAAAACTGCAGCTGATGTCAAGGACGGCTCCACCTTTCTTCCCTACTTCTGCTTCCTCTCCGGAGGCAAGAGCAGCACAGCTACAAGTTTGGAGGCACTCAGGGGACTTCGCATCCATGTTGCTATTCTACTTCCTTACCTCACAGTTAAACCACACCGATAAAAAGTGACATTTCTTCCACATGTTCATGGTCTACAAGGGATGAAGGAACTTCTGTATAAATTTCATATAATAGGGGTAAAATCTGTTGTTATTGCTGTTGAAAGAAGAACACTGGGCTAGACAGACCTGTAGTCTCATCTAATAGACCATTTATCACGTTCTTATTTTCTTCTCACTAGAAATTTAAAAAATGACAAACTTCCTGGTAACATGATAATCAGGGAGAAATTCATACCCTTCAAACACATGGCTATTACTTAGACAAGTGTCATGCTCAAAGATAGGGAGCAAACTACAATAAAAGTGTGAAATTAGCAATCACAATAAATGATTTATATAAATGTCAACCTATTCCCACTACCACATTTTAACCATACGATCTATATTCCCATGACTGTAGTCATTTTTGGTCTCTGATGCAGGAATATAATGACTGAGAAAACAGACTAAGTGACGTAAGAAAGAAGTCTATAGCAAATCCTAAACCAGAACTATCACACTGCAAGATGTCGGTCCCTAAAAGAACGTTTCTTAACCAGCAGTGACAAAACTTGTAGGTTTTATCTGAATCTTCTCCGTTTTTCATTATCATTCTCAGTTGTGAACATGAGATCTGGATAAAGTGTTCCAATAGCAGCCATGGCAGCAATACATACAAACACAAACTTCTTGTACTTTCTTTATCTAAACATACTGATATCACATTAGTCCTTCCGAGTACTGTTTTGGAGGAAGACCTGGGAGTCTTAGTTTAGTCTCTCCTGCCTGGAAAACACTGCTCACATTCCTGCTCTTTACGAATTCCTTTCTATTTGGTAATAATAAAATATCTCATTTAGTTATGCCAGCTAATCAAGGATTCGGATGGTTTCATATCAGGGACGTGTCTTTCTCATTATTACTTCAGACACTTCTGTATCACTTTCAAACTTAGAAACATAAAACAGTTTGAGTTTGAAAGGGGCCTTTAAAGGTCATCTAGTCCAACCCCCAAAAGTCCAACTTCATCAGCTATAATTTAGTGTGCCTCTTCCAAGCTACAGGTATTAAATCGCACATAGGCCAGGGAGTAATTACCTTGTGTCCTCTCTAGAAACAGAGTAACTCTGTTTGTTGTATTTTTTTCATAGCTATTACCTTGCTATTTTATGTGTGTTACATCGATTTTGCATTATTCTTCTCTCTAAATCAAAATGCTGGCAAGAGATAGTACCTTATGGAAATGTAACATTGATCTTGCTGTCTTCTTCAAGCAAATCCATAACCTTCCAAAACAGGGTATCTAGCTTCTCACTTCATAACAGGTTAGTATGTACAGCAATCACTCGTTTTTCAACCACATCTCTTTTCTGTTAATCCTTATGGATTCTATATACCATCCTCCTTTAATTTTTAAGTTACTATGTCTAGAAGCAGGCATCTAGTTTCTGCTAGGTCTGGTTCTCACATACCTTCCTCCCAAATACAAAATAGGTGTAGTTGTTGAATGTTTTAGTGTTCTGTATGTTATTGCTGACATTTTTCTATTTTTGTTCAGTGCTATATTACAGTAGTATTATACTACACTAGTACTACTGTGAAAATTTTTTACTCTTGAACAGTTTCTCGAAGATCTCTCAGATTTTTTTCCTGCCTTTATCCATTTTCTATAATCTAGTTCCCTTCTATTCAGTGCTACAATTTTACTTTTTTCTCTTGGTTTGTTATGAATTTTCTTTCATTTCTACTCTTAACCAATATACAGTTTAAAAAACAGGAGTTTTGTTACATTTTTCCTTTTATACAGTAAAATGGTCTTAATGTGATTCCCAAAAGCCATTTACATTTTCCTCTTTAGTACTTTTTCTCTATATTATTTAGCTCATAGTTCTTTTTCATAATGAAATCATACCTAAGATATTTTTTTCCTATGCCTCGAGCAGCATCTTTTGACTGATAAAGAAGTAATCCATAATTTTTAGAAATTCTAGTGATATTTAACTATTTGTAAACTTTCTAGCAAGGCTCTCAGATTGAAGTCCCTTACAATAATGTAGGTGTTTTATTTTGGTTTTTTTTCTGAACAGAACAAGTACGTCCTTAGGGAGCCAATCATCTTCTTCCAGCCTCAGTCAGAAAGAGGTCTTTTTTGTAAAATGTCATCCAACTTTGTTTCCATCCACTTACATAGATCATTACCACTGACACTAGCATTCCAGTCATATGAATCACACCATCAAGCTTCATTAATGTCAGATTTGTCAAATATGTACTCATAAATTAGTAACTTCTGAGGCTTTGGATTACAATCACGCTAAGAATTCCACTGATGAATTACGGTTCCAGTTCATATAATCTCTCTGTATCAAAATCTTGAACTAAATCTTTCATCTTTCACTTTTGCATTTTGTTTCAGTGTCTTCTATCTCAATAAAACACTTCAATATGAAACCATACCTGCCTAAAAAGAAGGCCCTGGGCATTAATATTGTGCCACTTCTTTTTGATAGGGTTTGAACAATGTTCTGCAGTCTTCCCATGTGGTAATGGACCTCTCACTGGGCTTGCCTGGTACTCTGAGCCCAGGACTCCCCCTTTCTCTCTGTAGCCCTGAAGCCATATGTCATTTCAAGACTGCCAGGTTTGGGGTTTTTTTGGTGTGTGTTTGGACTTTTTTGGTTCTTTTTTTTTCGATGCTGCCCACACAGCTCTATGCTAAAATTGTAAAAACCATTCTTTCCAACTTTTCCTATCACACTGGCATCATAAACTGTGCTAAGGCGATGTAAGCAGTCTCTTAAAACCATATTTTCTTCAGTCCATTTTGTCCAAAAGTACCTTTACTTGCTATCACACTTGTTTTGAAGTCTAAAGTTTACCCTTTTCAGACTGTAGCCTATATGTTCATTTTCACAGGCCAAATCAATCTATTAGCAGCCTATTTTTACCTTTTTGGATTATCATAGAATAGTAAGGATTGGAAGGGACCTTAAAGATCATCTGGGTCCAACCCCCGTGCCATGAGCAGGGACATCTTCCACTAGACCAGATTGCTCAGAGCTCCATCCAACCTCGTCTTGAACACTGCCAGGGAGGGGGCAGCCACCGCTTCTCTGGGCAACCTGGGCAAGTGTTTCACCACCTTTGTGGTGAAGAATTTCTTCCTAATATCTAATCTAAATCTGCCCTCATTTAGTTTCATAGTATTATTTTCTTAGGTCTCCTACAAATAGAAACAATTCAGTTACTGGTAAGTAGTGATAAACAGTGTAAATCTTACAACATGAACATTGAAATTTTGAGGCAGTAAAAGCGAGTCCTTTTGAAATGGCAGCTACAATATTTAACCCAAAACCTCATTGACAGAAAAGCATTAGAAGGCCAGAAAGTTCTCCTCTTTCTTGGCACGGCTGGACAACAAGTTCAAGGAGAGCTTACAGACAGTAACCCAACACAAGGGTGGCAGATGAATTGTGGCATACATACTCCAAGGCAACTGAGAGCAGAATGTTTTCCCTAAAATCACAGCTCACGCAACTTCACACATTGCAAACCGTTAGACTGCTTGAAGCCAGTCTGTGCCTGCAAGAGGGATGTGACTGCAAGGTGGGTAGGCATACTCAAGCTCATTTTTCCCTAACTGAGGTGGCTACGGCACCGGTGAAACCTTCAAGAACCTGACATCTCTGATACAACAGATTTGCTACTGTTAAAACCTAAACCAGCTGAAGTAGGGTTAGAGCTGCCCGCGGGCACTAGACTCACCCTTGAGTTGGAGTAGGGGCAGACTCATTGCCAGCTGAGCTTTTTTTACTGAAGTGGAACAACTGTCATTCTCCTGCTTGTAGTGTTTATACAAATAGCCAGTCTTGACACCTTTTTTAACAGGTTAACACTTTTGGAATATTGCTGAGATCTTTAATACAGAAATGCCTGAATTCACTAAAGGAATAAAATTGCCTAGGAAAATAAAAGTTTCCACCTGTAGTTGGGAATAGGAATACATGCAATTCAGTAGCATGGCTGCCACCTGACTGAATGGCGTGGGATGCAAGGAGGAGAACATGTATGCTTCTGAATGACTGATTCAACAAAAGCTCGTAAAACGGGTTTGATAAAATGGTAGCTGAACAGTAATTAGACAGGCTTTGTTCCTGCTTTACGTGCTAATGGAAAAGCAGGTTTCAGCATGGAATGGCTACTTGAAAACATTTCATTAGACAAACGTGCAGGGTTTTCACCATTTTCTGGTCAGGCAGAATGTAGGTTATCTAAGCTGAGGCAACGGTAAGCGTGTTAAAAAATTATCAGGCATTCCAATAACCTCAGGCTAAACTTGAATTTGCTCTTAAAGAAGGAGATTGTGACAGCAGCACAGTTCAGAAAATTAAAATACAGTAAGGTTCACAGCAAAGGTGACTGGCTGTTTGAAAAGTGCTGCCATACACCATTTATGACATTTTTTAACACTGCTCAGTACATCCTGTAAATGCTTTAATGTGCTTAAGCCAGTTTATTCCTTTGTAATGGTCACTGATTACAATCAGGCATGCCCCACAGACAGCTTCACACTTCCGTGTGAGGTATTATTTGATAAAAACCCTAATCAATAAATCTAATTTCTTCTCTTGCCAGATACAGTTACATAATGTGTTTCCGATTTGGGCCTGGATCGGTTTCCTGGAATGCTGAATAATCTGTGAGGATTTGTAAGCTTTATACCAAGCTGGCATTCAAAATCATTATGCCTGGACTCTTGCTTTCTAAAAGCAAGAGCTTGCTTTCTAAAAAGAAAATAGGACTGTCCTTGAAACGATCTCGTCTTTCTACAAGATTTTACAGATAACTGAAAAGGTTACAGAACTAAATGAGGCTAGCATGTGTAATGCAGAGTCTAGCTTTCAGAGTTTCCCTGCTAACCAGATGTCATCATATATGCAGCCCTGAGGAGAAGGACTTGGGGGTACTGGTGGATGAGAAGCTCAACATGAGCCGGCAACGTGCGGTTGCAGCCCAAAAAGCCAACCGTATCCTGGGCTGCATCAAGAGAAGCATGGCCAGCAGGTCGAGGGAGGGGATTCTGCCCCTTTACTCTGCTCTGGTGAGACCCCACCTGGAGTCCTACATCCAGCTCTGGAGCCCTCGGCACAGGGAAGACATGGAGCTGTTGGAGTGGTTCCAGAGGAGGCCACAAAAATGATCTGAGGACTGGAGCACCTCTCCTGTAAGGAAAGGCTGAGAGAGCTGGGGCTGTTCAGCCTGGAGACGAGAAGGTGGCAAGGAGATCTCAGAGTAGCCTTCCAGTACTTGAAGGGGACCTACAAGAAAGATGTGGCCAGGCTATTCTTTAAGGTCCTGTGGCAACAGAACAAAGCCTAATGATTTTCAATGGAAAGAGGGTAGATTCAGACTGGGTATAAGGAAGAAATTTTTTGTGGTGATGGTGAAGGTGATGAAATGCTGGAATGGGTTGCCCAAAGAAGCTGTGGCTGCCCC
>Ga0181612_172862_pt1 | contig 13366 bp, 8 predicted proteins | sample HoacroProtozoa21_FD_119630 | JGI IMG/M metagenome (GOLD analysis project Ga0181612, IMG submission 119630) | Hoatzin crop microbial communities from Cojedes, Venezuel. Combined Assembly of Gp0051906, Gp0051904, Gp0051908
CATTCAGCTGCAACTCATATTCACTCATCCCATCCCATCCCATCCTGAAAAATCTACCTACTTACGATCACCTACTCTGAATGTATCCCCTAACATAGCTGTTTCTCTCTTATTTCCCTCTTTCAGGCCTTTGCTTCAATTCAGTGTAACTGGTCTAATTCATCAGCTCATTTAAATCAATTTGATTCAATTCACCTCAGTGGGGCTGCATCAGCCCCAGTCTTGCAGCCCATCACTGTTGGCAGCGCCGCTGTTCTCCCTGCCACCCAGTCCTCTGCTGGAAAATAAACTAGTAGGACTCTCTGCATCTTGCCATATATATTGAGGTACTCCTTAGCTGTTTTCAGCTCTTCCTCCATAACATTTAAATTCTTCTAATTCAATCCTTTTTCTTCATTTATATTCTGTAAAACTCAAGCAGATACCTACCACTGTCTTCTTTTGCTTTGTAAGAGCAATGTCACCCCCCCCTTCATCTTATCTGCTCAAAACACACATGCCAAAGAATACTTTCTTATTCATCATTCTAACCACCTCAGGTTTCCTTCTCTGAGTACTTCCCACCTACTCCTTCTTTAACATATAAAACTGAAAATGTTTTATTGAGGACCTGAATCGAACACCTCTGCATTGATCACACATCTTCTTGTGTTACAAAGAGTCTTAAATTAGAATGAAACCTCTTCTGAGAAGACACAGTGCCTTATTATGTATTGCAGTACAGTAAGTTTATAAACTTAATTGCATCTTCTGGATGCCACTGCAATTCCAGCTGCCCTTACACAACAACAGTCAAAGATGACAGCTCGTATTTTGTTGTGATTATGGGGACGAACCCAGCCATGCCAATGCAGAAAGGCCAATGCCCTTCTGCCGCACACCACCAGCACCGGGTCAGGTGGAAAGGCAGGAGGCTTGGACTTCCCTCTGCTCCTGAATGGGGAGCTCTAATCTGCCTTTGGGTAGTTTAACCAACATTCCCTTTCTGACTATCTCTGCCCTCCACTGGACCTTTACAAACTGAGGAAGACTGGAATTTTCCGAAGTTTGCAATCAGAAAATACCCATGCACATTAATTAAAACTTTCCATGAAAATGCACCAGTTAGAGGACTACATTCACTGGGGTCAGGGTGTAGCTTCTACTTGAGCGGGCCAGATCGGCTCCGTACGGCACAAGGTGTCCTCAGCTGCACCTGATGGAGATTCGGATCCTTGCTCTCGCCCTCCCCGTGACTCCCATGACCCAGGTGAATGTCCAAGTACTTTAGTTATCCAGAGAGCTATTTTTCACAAGACATAAATAAAGGTAAATCTCTAGTTTTTAGTCCAGTATGGAAAAGAAAAGTGAATCCTCAGATTTGTTTTCACAAAGTTTTTCATTTTAGACAGCTATAGCTGTGCTGTGACTTTGAAAGCCCTCTGAATAGATACGGTATCATTTGAGTGAGAAAATAAGAGAGGGGAGAATGTTTTTATGCTTATTCTTCATCCAGCTTTAAGAAAAATTTATGGCTTCTTTATTCAAATTTTCTATTGCAGATTTTTGAGTTTTTAGCAGGATTTAGCGAAGTTGCTACTAGATGTTTCCATCATGGAACAAGCGCTAGCGGCCCTTCTCAGATGCAGGATACCTGTTAGCATGCTCTCCTTGGCCACGTTTCCCAGATTTCATGGTATTTCCTCCACTTTACAACAGCAAATTGCTAGGCGTGTACTGACCCACAGCAAATTTAATCACAGGAGTTTTTACAATATCCAAGCCTAAGGATTACTTACAAACTTTGCATTAGCATATGCTTCAGTAAACCAACTTGAAAAATGCAACTTAAGGAATGTCTTTTTTCTCCCATGGACACTCTGGCTTACATGCTTAACACAAAATACACTTCTGCAAGTAAGCTACCACAAAGTCTTCGGAAACAGATAAATATGTTTTTTGATTGTGTTGACAATGGGAACAGCTCACTGCACTGAGCTGCCAAATGAGCAGCCCAGAAGTACTGATTCATTTCCCAAGACAGCTTATCTTGTTAGCAACAAAATGGTGAATCTGAAAGAAAATGTGGTCCAAAAGTCACAGGCCTCTCTCTAGTCTGGAGATCCAAGTCAGAAATGATTGTGATGATATTTACATTTAGGAGTCTGACCCTTTTAAGTTACATTTGAAAGCTCATTACTTGACTGTTCATCTCCATTTTTATTAGTGATCACAACATTTTTGTTGCGGATGCAAAATTCACCCTGTCAAACTACTGACAAGTGGCACTGAACTATAAAAGTGCTATATTAATACAGATAATGCTGATTAATAAGATTATAAAAAAATTGATTCAATGGTACTCCAATTTATAACTCGGAGAGAGATGACAGGGAACATACAAAACGGCAGACGGTATGTTTTGCTCCCTTCAGCAGACCTGCAGTTCACAAATGGCAATACTCAGAACTCCTACATGTTCTACATCGTACTTCATGGGCATTTTTGAATTGTATCTCTTTCCCAGTTTTTAGAAATTTATGGTTTAATAGTTAGCAAGGCTTTACTGCATATGACGGTAGCAGACCCTGAGAAACCCCAATGCAATTGCTTTTCAGCCCATGACTCAGTTCCTTGGGAGTTTTTCAGTGTCATAGGTTTGGATACTTAAATCAAACCGTATTAGCTTTTCCTGGAGAGAAAAAAAAAAAAAAAAAAAAAAGTTGTAGAAAAGAGCCATTATAGGGAAATGGTTCCCAGAGGCAAGAAAACTGTACTGTACACACAGGCTTTTCCACATAGCCTCAAATCAAAGGGATCTCAGAAGAGACTAACTTTGCAGAAGCAAAGTCCTCTTAACTTCAATAGGTCTCCAGGACACATAAGAGAAGCAGCTTTTTGATAAAAATACCTGTCTTTTCCAACACTTTTCTGTCATCCCCCAATGCCTGCAGTCTGTAACAGCTTTCCATGAGGAAGGGTGCTGTTACTAGTGCTTTACTGAGGCTGTGCTATAAACCAACACAAAGGAGATTTGAGAGTTGAGATTAACAGATTTAGTGACTGAAGGTTGTTGCATGGATATTGCCTTACACCGTAGACTCCATTCTGTGTTAACTGTCCCTAATGAAATGTCATAGCATGAAGATTTTGGAGATGGCTACAGTGAAGAGGACATTTCTAGAGCAGGGAACTGTTGCCTTGATCCAGTGGGAAAACACAGGGCATGAGTAGAGGGAATCACCCACTACATGGGTTTCTAGCTGAACAGCTGAATTTATCAAAATATGTTAAAATGTGTGATAAAAATCATTTACAGATAACCTGAAAGAACAAAAACAAATTATTCATCAAGAAACTTGCCACATCCTCAGTTTTCCGTTATACACTGAGCTTTCATAACCAGTTTCACAGGGTTTGTCATAGTTAAAGTGGTTTTGTCTACATTTATTTCTAAGTTGTGTGGGTTTATTTTATTACTCTGAGTGTCAGCGAAAACTGAGTTTCTCATCTTATTCATATTAGGGAAGAAGAAAGTCTGTAAGATGATCCCAGCTCAAGCCCCCAAAAGCTCCCAATTCCATATAAATTTGAGGTTATTAGTTCTAGGTAATAACGTAGCATCGCTATGCAAATATTGTTTCCCTGCTCTGATAAGCACTATCATTTCAAAAAAACCTCATTCAGAGCGTTTTCCTGTTTGGTTTTTCACATAAATTAATGTATTACAGTCAGCAGCATAGGTGGTGGGAATTAAAGAAAAACAAAACAAAACCTCATTTTTAAAGAGCAACTGCGAGAAATGTATGCTAATAAGGGCATTTATCATCAAAAGCAGTATAACTCCTACACGTTATCCAAGCAGACCCTTGAGAGTTGAAAGAAACAGAGAGATTATTAATATTATGATGCTTCCAGCTCAAATGACTGAAATATCTCAGGGACTGAGGAGAAAGCCATTCGAATACATACTGTTGGACATCTTCTACAATAAATACTAAAAATACATTTCCTGCAGAGACACTACAGTACAAGGCAAACATCTTAAAAGGTAGATGTCAAATGCAGTTTTGTAGCTTGATTCAAAGAGCATGTAGTTCCATCTCTTAATTTATTTACTCTTTGTTAGAGCTGTACCATGAACCCATCAGATAAACAAGCTGGTCGGTTGGCTTCCCCCCACCACGCAGTGCCAGTTTTTAGCAGGTGTGCCTGAAGGACTCTCCCCTTCTACTCTTTGAATCATTTTGTAGACACTAATGAGCATCCCTCTTCAGCTTTAATTATTCGTCCCTGACAAGGCAACATAATAGGAATCAGCTTAACCAAGCATACTCCCCAGTGACACGTTCAATTACTCAGGTTGTACTTCTCTGCTAGAGGTCTGAGGGGTTGCTAATTTAACATTGTCAAAAAAATAAACAGAGGTATTGGTTACAGTTTATCTTTTGACCCGTATGTCACCAAATCTAGCAAGATACCTCCTCCTGGCATGGAGCAGATGTTTAAATACTTCACAGTTACTATTCTGGTTTTACTTTTAAAATAAAATTAATTCATAGCTGCAAAGTGATTTAAGTCACGGAACATTTTATAAAGAGAAAAAAAGACACTGATACTTTGATAACGAGTGTTTGTTGCTGTATCATTACACTTATGAAGACTTTTGTTTTTCAGTTTTATAAACTACAATTAAGTGGTAGTGTTTATTCATTGACATTTACTGTGAAAATAAAGTACCAGGATTAGTTAATATCTATTTATGGCAAACACAGACAGCTACTTTCAATAACCAGAAATATTGGCGTAAGAAATGTGACTGGGAAGCCTTTTATTCAACAAGCTTGTTAATAAAAAATTAAATGGCATTTTTTTGGGGGGTGGAAAGGTGAAGACAGAAACAGGAGCAAGAATGGTCTCTGCAAAAGAATATTTGAAAAAAAATGTTTTAAGACTAAACTGTTCGTTGCTCTCCCTATAAAACATCATTAGCTCAAGATCTAGCTGTACGGCTGAGCACAACCATTTTCCAACCTGTGCCCTCAGCATCATCAGTCTAATTTTCAAATGATGCTGGATAGTACCTGTAACAAATACAAATAAGTAGGCCTGTCTCATGGCTAGAGGTATTTCTTTGGATTTAATTCAATTTTTTAGGTGTTTTTCAGGTTTGTTTATCATCCATTTGGCCAGCAAATTGGAATTTTACTGCAAAAGTGACGATATCATCATTCTGAACATCTCAGAAGCTCCTACAGGTATACATCTAAGTGAGCTTTTCTTACTAGTTTTGTTCAAATACTTAAGAGAAAAAGGTTAAAATTTTAGTAGAGCTTTACAGAATATTCCCAAAGGATAAATATATCCAAATCTCAAATTCATGCTGAAACTTAAGAACAGATATATATGCACTTCTTACAAATAATCCTACATGTTTCATAATTTTTTTTTTAATTTCAAAAAGTTAAGAAAGCAGAACACCTCAAGTAAATAGGCAACCGACCTCAGGGAAACACTAACAAAGAAAGGAAGTCAAACCCTCACATGAGTTTCAGTGAAAATAGTCAGCATTATTTTGCGTTGTTTCCTTTCTGAATATTTCACAAAAAATAAAATCTGAATTTTGCAGCGCTCTAAACATTGATGCAAAGGTATCACATTTCTTCACCCTAATAATGAGCATCCCTCCTCATTGACGGTGCTATTTACCAAGCATATATTAAAGCTTGATGCATATAATGATTAAGCAGGCACTCAATTTATAGTAAATATCTATGTAAGCATTTTGGATCACAACTAGGAATTCAGTTAAAACCTGGACGAAGCACTTGCAACACGGCAACTTCATGCGCAAATCTTGACTGGGGTGGAAACAAGACCATACCTTGTATCACTTACTATTTCACAACTATACATTCAACCTCTTCCAACTTTTGGATCATCTTCCATCTTTGTTCCACTGCTCTTAAACAACAAAATCATACTTCAGTATAGCTTCATTTTTGCATTTAGAAACGTATTTCTCAAGAGAACAAAAACGTAATTCAGCTCGTGATCAGTATTATTGCCTTTTTTTTTAATAGACCATGGCTTATATAGTTACAAAAATGAAACTTGATTTTACTTAGATTGAAACATCATGAGCAGCGTTATTAATTGCAATGGCTTTTTTTTTTGTGAAGATGCATCACTGGAAAAAGCCAGATGTCAGGCCCGGTTTCTGGAGCCCATAGTAAGTTCCTGGTAATAGAGTGGTTCTAGGCAAAAGATGAACATAAGCTATGATGAGCATATACAACAGCACAGTATAAATACATATAATCAGTTCTCATCTCTAGAATTTCTTCACAGATAAAAATACAACAAAACTGAAGATTTGAGGATCTAGAAATAAAAACTGTACTGCTAGTAATAATTCTTATCAAGCCCAAAGTATCCTTGATAAACAGCAGAGATAAAATCCTCTGCAGGATGCGTGACATGCCCAACAAAGCTACAGCACAGTTATTCTGGTGTCTAACAACATAGTGTGAGAGTTCTGCAAACAAACACCATATGGAAGAACAGAATCTGTATTTAACCTAAAGCTCTCTAATTGCCTGGGTTTTAGATGAAAAGATCTCCCCAGCATCACAGGAATTATTCTTCTGTTGCAGAGCTTCAGAAATATAACCCCAGGTTCCCTTCACTGCCAGTGGGATGAGGCAATTTATAACTATTCCCCGTCATCTCCTAGAACCAGGCGCGCTCTCTCTTGATCATTCATGGTGCTTTGGCACAAGGTGGCTGGAAATGAGGATACACTGCCTAACATACAGAAAACATGCTGGATACTTCCATTAGGCAAGGAGATTTTTTCACATTAAGCAATCAGGCACATTCCCAGCTAACTAACATTTTAGAAACCTTTAGGTAAAATTAATCCAACCCTTAGTTAGCTTTTTTAAACCTCTAGATTAGGTACAGAAACTACTTTTTTTCCTTTTTTTTCTTTTTTTGAAGTAAAAAAAAAGGTTCTTTTAGCAGCCTGGAGACTGCAGAATACAGAAGAGCAGAGCGGAAAGCACACTGCACGTGAGTTGCTTAGGTACTGACACATTACAAAGGAGATTCTCAGTAAGTTTTCTTTATCATCATAAAGAAAACTTCTCCAAATAACTGTCAAGAGTGGGAAGCTTAATCCACAATGACTTAGTCATACTTTCAAATTAAAGGTAGGATGCCACACAGAAAGCAGCAAAAAGAATCACTCTTCTGGTATGTTTTCAGCCTTGCACAGAAAACAACACATCTTTCCAATTTTCAGGACAGGCTGACACGTCCTTAATGATCAGCAATATTTCTTAATTCTCCACAGTGAGAACAAGGCTATCTAATTGTAATAAAAAAAAAAATCTGGGCTAAGATTGCTCCATTTATAGCAGTAGAGGAAAAACAATCTTTCATAATATAGTCACTCTCTTAATCAACTAAATTAGAGGCAAATGTGTCACGGCGTCAGCTTGTCAAAAGTCTCTTGCTACTGAAGATGCTACACCAGGAAGGTTAATTCTCCCGACAAATTATACAGATTGGATTCCTGTTTCTTTTGGTGACTTTTACATGGCTGAAGCAGGTTCTTTAAAGTTGCTGCACTGTGACCTTTTACTTTCAGCAGCTGTCTGCAAAAGGGCCTCAGACAAACAGTTCAGAATCAGGGCATGACATGGAAATAAGACTTCACAGCCTTGGGCTAATGTGGCTCAGCACAGGATAAACAATTTTTTGTCTGTCTTTCAGGGTTTATCTCTTTTATGACTCATATTGAGTAATTGTTTCCACATCCCTTTCTGTCATAAGGGACAGGGAACATGCTCGTTCAAGACAAGAGCTTTACTTGGAATTTAGGAGGAACAGGACATGATCTAGAGCTCTTGCTGCTAAGCCTTTGGTTGGATTGGCTTTGCTCTTCTCCCCTTCACCCTATCCCTCCTGTTTTAGCCAACAGTCCAAGCTGGTAGTTGACTGTAGAAGGAACAGTCAATGCGAGGGCTCTGAAATGTGCAGTATGGCCGCTGGCAGTGATAAATGAGAGTTATAATTGATATATCTCATTCCAGTGTATATAAGCAAAATCACACACTGATAAAGAAAACGGCTGAATGCAATCTCATTCTTCATTTAGCAGATAGCAATCTCATTTCACTTTTGTTATTTAACATGAAACACAGCCTTAGCTTGAGAAAAGAGGAATTTAAAATCTTCCCTTCAGAAGTTCTACCAAGAATAAGAGAATTACACTTACACCATATGAAAACACACCATAAAGTACAGTTCAAAAAGCCAGGGTACCAAGAGGATCTTATTTACGGGTTTCAATGTTTTATTTTTTATTATGTATTTATATTATGTACCTTGATTAAATCTTATCTCTTGATTCTATTATCATAATATGCCAGTTAAAGAAACAAACAATCTCCACCCCCAAATGGTGGGGGGGAAGGGAAACACAAAGCCACAAGAAAAGCGTTACCAGCAGCATCAAACCACTCGTACTGGAACTACAAGTTCTTCTGGTTCATTAGCCAATACCAAGCTCAGTAGCAAAGGCAGATTTGATGATACGCAACAATGCTTTTTTTCAGCATGTGAAAGTCAATCACATACCATTTGCCGGAGACAGCCGACATGAAATGCGGCTCAGGGAAGCGCAAGGCGCTCCAGGCGCAGTCCGAGAGGCACTCGTGAAGCTGGTGCTACAGGGCACCTGCAACCTCACTGCAGGTCCAGCCCAGCCTACAGCGAAATCCGGAGTGTCGTCTCACATCTACCGGCCTCTCTGAAACTCTTCTTCTGCTTCCCTACCCAAGCCACGGCGCGGCTTTTGTGGCACTCGCACTCACACGCAGTCTGACAGAAATGGGGACGCTGAACACGAAGATGTTTAGGATTGATTAGGAAGGAGAAGTGGTAGGTTCTTCACGGAGGAAATGACAGCGGACAGCAACTATCAACATAGGCAGTTTTCAGTTTATACACATATAATCACTCACTCTCTCTACAGAATAAAAAAGCCATGACAAATCTGAAACCTGTGGTAACACTCCAGCTTTTAGCGATTTCTGGAAGAAAACCAAATCAACCCAGAGAAATTGTCACAGGTTACCCTCCTGTAGTTTTCTGCTGATTACCACATTCCCCATCAGTTTAGATGTCCAAACTCAAGATCAGATGTAGCACAATATAAATTCAATTATCTAGCAATACCTAGTCTGATCCCCCCAAAATACTACTGAGAAGAGAGTGTGAATCTAAAACAATCTGTGAAAACAATAGGTGAGGAGGGAAAGGAGATGAGGATAATTATTTTTACTCAATCTTTAATAAAAGAACATTCACTATATTTAGAGGTGGAGAGATACTCTGATCTCTCAGTGAAAAAATTTGAGAAAAGGAAGATTCCAAAGCAGTCTGGCAGCTGTTCTGCAATGCACACTCAAGCACTGTGCCAAGATAGGTAATAGCTGTTTGCATGCTATTACTGATTAACCCATACAATAGTTCACACGACATTTGCTCATCTGAGGTGATTTTGGAGCAAATAATAAAGAGAATGAACAAAGCTAAAGGAATACAAGAGTAGTAGGTTAAAAGTGTTACTCCCCATAAAAGTGCTCCTCTGTATCTACTTTTTTTCCCCTCATATTTTTATTTTTTTTCAATCTTTTCTACATTACAGAATTGGCAGCATATGACATTTAGACAATAATTAATTTTTCAACTAATCCAGCAGGTTTTGGTTACCCAGTTATCCATGTCTAAATTGATGCAATGCAGATGTATAAGTCGGTCGCTTTAATACCTACTTCATTAACAATAAGCTCTTCAGTGTGAAAGTAGAGGACTCCTCCCCCACATAACTATCTAATAAACTATGAAGGATTTTCAGAGCTTTCATATGAATGTGGAAATACTATCAGATGTGTTAGGCATGACTTCTTTTTTTGCTACAGTTCTCTTATATATGAGCATGGGGGTACAAGGCATCATCGGTTTAATGAAAGACAGGAAGAAACTATTCTATATCAAAGAATAGTAAGAGGAAAACAAACAAAGTAAGTACATATGGAAATCAAGAGCAGCCATGGCAGATTTTTCTGTTCACAATAGCCAGAAGTACCCTACTTTCTTACATTCCTAAATAAAAACCAACAACAAAACCAAAGACCTAGAGAACTGCCTCATGAAAGAAAACGTTCCTTTCTATTGTTTTTCAGCTACTATTTTTTTCGCCTTGTAATAATCCCATAATGCAAGACCATCACACGTACACTACAACTAATCTTGTAGGATGGATCTCTTTAAATTTGTTTAGACTTTCATTCTTTTCATAGTTAATCTGGTCAAATGATATAAAGGGAAAACTTAACAGTATATAAAAAAGTGAAGAGTTGAGTATGCATAGAGTTAAGCCACCTGTCTATGGAAGGTTCACAGAGAAGATATCACCATCCTTTAGCACATACTAGAAAGTCATTTCTTTTGCTAATGCACATGAAATAAGAATATAAATAAAATAAGGTGGGCCTGTTCCTGTAACTACACATACCTATTATTGGATATAGAGTTACCACATGAACTGAGAAAGGCCAGTTTTGGTGGCTGAAATGGGAAAAAACAACTAATGGTTTAAGTTCATCATACCTTTCGGTGACTATCTGAATGGAAGCACTGCAAAGCTTATTATAATATTTCAGAATTATGTCACCTTCAGTAAAACGACATTGTTAAGAGTCACACATGTATGGAAAAAAATAAAAATAAAAAAAGATGGAAAGTTTCATTCCTATGGTGCATGTATGCCTTCAGAAGGAGACTTGCTCCTATGTAGAGATACATCTGTCCCTAAGAGATACAGAATGATCTCCTTTAAAAGATTTCAATCTCTAACAGTGATTTAAAAAATAACATGCATTCAAAGGAGAAGGAAACGGAGCACATAAGGCGAGGAAAGTGCTCAGAGTGATGACAGGCTGACAGACTGCAACATCTATCTTCACCTTTAGAGATGTGCAAAGAGAAATTAGAGTGTGTACACTCAATATGTTTTTGGAGTTGATCCCTCTACAAATGTCATGCTCAACTGCAGTAGGTATTTATACACATTAGCGGTGAGGCACTGCAATCAGCAAGCACTGTACAAGTTATTATGCCTCTATTGTGCTATCTATTTTCGTTACCGTTTAGAACAGGTGAATACTATTTGTGACAAACCAGCTGGACAGACATGCACCGACAGACAGAGCCCGATTTAGTGAGAGTCTCACAAACTGCAAATTAGAGAAAAGTGCTCCCTTTATTAGAAGAAGAGGCTGGAAGTTTCGCTGAGAAGTGGAGCAGGGTTTTCAAAATGAGCAGCTTCCTTTGTTTCAGAACACAGGAGAGTGAATCAGCCATCCCTCTGTCAGTGTTACAATCCCCTCTCCTTTCGCTTGTGAATCATAAAGTTTGACAAAATGCTAAACATTACAGAGCATTTGAGAAAACAGTATTCTTACCAAGTTCAGTCTCTCTTTTTTAATAAGAAGAATGGAACTGGGAGGAAAAGAAAAGCAGCAGTGTAATATACTTGCAAACTACGTAATGGTAACAATTTTTACAGATGCTTTCATGGTTCTAAGACACTCAGATGAAAATTCCTCTGGAAATGTGTGACCATTTTCATTCTACTATCCACAAATAGTAAAATACAGAAATGCAGCACAACGTTAAGGACATATTTACATACTGGGGAATCTGTCAAACAGGAGCATAAAGAAACAGGTGACCCTTGGCACTGAAATACTGCATTGAATCCCCGGCATCAAATGCTTAAGAATAGTTGGTTAATATGGTTAGTGAACGGAACAAATCCAAAGCAACCATAAAGACATGTTAGAAGATACATACTTCCATGCACACATATTGTATGACTGATTTTTTAGAGGCTAAACTATTAAATGCTAAATGCTTTAACTACTGCCACCAAAATTCCAGCTTCCCACCATTGCTTCTTAATCTGAATAATGTTACTAAGCATCAAAATACATCCACTCTTGGGCAGTGAAATAAACTTATGTGTACTTGTTTACACTAATGTGTCATTTGTAATAATTTTTTAATCTACATTACATCATTTTATAATCTTTTTGAGAAAAGACTTTTATATCTATAATTATTGTAGTTACTCAGTGTGGCTTTATGAAAATGGGTATATTGTCTTCCTTCCTTCCTTCCTTTCCCCACCCTTTAGCTGACGCTGAAGCTCTGAGATACACATCTGATTTCTTCTTGTGCCAATATAATTGCAAGGGTCTTTGTATTATTAATAACCACTAAAAAAAGATAATTTTCTGGAATACTTCTATAAAAAGGGATTGGCTAGATTAATTTTGCAGAGCTTATACCTCAGTTTGATCCTGAGTGGTATGGATGCCTTGCAGAGCACATCCTGGCCTTCAGTTCTGTCAGTCTCTGAAGTCTGAGCCGCACTAGGTAGCAGTTGTCAGGGGTGAAGAAATCTAGTTATTTCAAACTGGCAAAAGCACCAATTCAAAAAATTTGAACACTGGGGTTATAGTTTGTTCCACCTGGCTCAAGAATTAATTTCAAATAAGTTCATCAAGTCCTTTGATTTCTGTAAATTGTGATAAAATCAATAACTATCTTGCAGATTTACTCTTAGGATTATTCTTTTAGTATCAGTAGATGCAATACATATTTAGTGGTTGCTCAAAGTCAAGGTCAGCTAATATTGTGCATTCTCAAAACATACTGAAATCTAAGCTTCACGGAAGGAGACAGTGTAGGGGAAGGAGGAATGTCATCAATTTCAAAACTCAGTGGATATGCACAGCACAGTCCTGATGAGCATCAAGCTTTCCCTCCATTGCCTAGCCCTTCGTTAAACTGAACTTCTTACAGACAGCCAATATCATAGCTGCACAGCTCACACTTTCACTAGCAAGTATTAATACTTGCACCCAATTCATGACTGAGGTGGGACCAGTGTACCAGAGAGAATCTGCTGAAGTTTTCTCTCCTCTGCTTTGGTAGTCTGTTTACTTGTTTCAAAGAAAAGAATGAATGGTTTCAGTGGGTGAAATTTTTGAGGTTAAAAGTCTGGGTGATTTCAGGGTGCTTACTGAAAATGCGAAGATCTAGGAAGGTCCACCAAGAAGCTCTAGCTAGTTCAGACCCTGTCATGTCCTGCATATGAAATACTGGAAATAAACTGCCTTCTGACCAGCATGGAACAAAAAAGAAAAAAAAAAAAAAAAAAGAAAAAACAAAAAAAACAAAAAAAAAAAAAACAATAACATAGACAAAACACAAAGAAATCAACAACGAGTAGTATGAGAATACAACC
>Ga0181612_127341_pt1 | contig 13365 bp, 6 predicted proteins | sample HoacroProtozoa21_FD_119630 | JGI IMG/M metagenome (GOLD analysis project Ga0181612, IMG submission 119630) | Hoatzin crop microbial communities from Cojedes, Venezuel. Combined Assembly of Gp0051906, Gp0051904, Gp0051908
AAGAATGTGGTAGACTCTCATCAGCACTGTTTCAAGAGAATGATAAAAATGTTCTCTCTTCAGCTTATTAACAGTTTTAGAAATACAGAAAACATAATTCATCTCTTCATGCTGCACCACTAGATACGGCATTGACCCTTGAAACACCATCACAACTATGAGTTACTCCTTCCTTTGAGAATAAAATTAATCTAGTGTGGTCTTTATCACATACTCCCCCCTACTCCTAGCAATAACTGTCAGTTCTGGCAAATGACAACAAACTGATATTTCAGGTTAGGCTTCTGCTGGTTTTCTGTAGACAAAGGTACAGTATCTCCAGTGTGCAGTGTTTATGACTTTCACATCCTTGGTTTCACTGCAAGCAAACAAGGCAGGATGTGTTCCCTAGTTATTGGTGCACCAGTGAAGGCTCCTTAGTTCTCTAGTGGAGAAATTACTTTGTTTCAGTGTTTCTAAACTGTTCAATAGCAGCCTTTAGTTTAAAGATATAAAGAGATGTATTTGCTGTGAGTTCTTTCCTAATTTTCATAACTTCTAAATGTCCAAATGTGATTTTGAAGAAAAAATGAGCCTCTAACTTAGAAGAACTCCCAAGTGATATCATATCTATACATGTGGATGGTAAAGGAACTACACTAAAGTTGTGGAAGAGAGCCCTAAAACAAACTGTCTGAAACAGAGAAGTGGCTATCCTATAATTTTTTATAAAGCTGAAATACATATACTTTTATGTGGTCATTATTGTTGGAAAAAGGGCCTCTAATTGTAAATGAAATATCACCACCAATATCACATTTACGCATAAAGAAGTAAATCTTGGTTATGAATATCTTTTATGAAGTTAAAGCAGAACAAAATTAATTCCAAAGGTGGAGGGTAACACATATAAATAAACTTAACATCCATTTACTCATAAAATTAGAGCAATCTAAGCATATTCCAGCAGTATTAGCTACCAGCTATTTGTCACAACTGGAAGGCTTAGGCAGATGAAAACTGTAATATTGCTTCTCAAAACACATACAAAATTCTGTAAAAGGAATGGTAATGTTGGAGCTGCCATACTGGTGCTGTGCTGCAATCTGGTGAATTTCTTGAGAGCTTTCTCACATTTCTTAGTCCAGATGTCACCTAAAGGCCATACAGCAAAAACAGAAGTGTGTTTTCTATACTATATACATACATACTTCTATATGCATGTATAAACATTAGTGGCAATTTATTAAAATGCACTTGGCACACCACAGATTATTTTCAAGCTGGTTTTGTACCATCACGCATCTTCTATGTTAACTAAACACTTTATATGTTCATTGTTACACAGAGGATTCACAAAGCCTACGCTTAGAGCTCATGGCTACCCATCTTCCTAGAAATAACTACCTGAAATGAATGTCATCATAAGTCATGCCAAAAGAGTTCTTATACTTAACTGGAAGAAAACATATCTGGGCTCTCATGGGAAGCTGTAATTTTACAAACAGTAAGCAGCAGGAGGTCCAGTCTGGTGGAACAGGATAGGAATTGGAGAATACAGTTCCCACGTGACACAAAAAAAGATATTTTGGATGTTGCTTCAAAATCGTTTTAATGTATTTTTTTTAACTGCTGTGAAAGTAGTTAGATACTAATTCAGCAATTTTTACTCACAAAGTAACAGAACATAGAACAGGCTGAGTATTTTTGTCATATGTATTTAAATGGTATTTCTAAATACATCTATGCAATTTTCAAAACCTTTTGATGAAAATCTGCATGATTGCTGACACATCTTTCCATTATGAACATCCTCCAGCACCTTAGAAGTGCAGAGTTTTGCATAGCTCGGGATTTGCTTGGTTTACTTCCAATGTAAACAGAGAGAAATTGAACTGCTAAGTAGGAGATCACCTGCAGGACGATTTGAGCACAGGAACAGTGGGACATTGTAACAACATACGGCTAAGGTTTGCAAAGTTCACAAGCATCCCACTATCTTCCCAGAATGTGTTTCAATGATGCATGTCCATACCGCTTCATCTTCAAAAAGCTGTAACATTTACAAGCATGTTGTCCCCTCTAATTGGATGTAGTAAGTATCTTTCATCTTAGAAATCTCAGTCTTTCAGAAAAGTAGTATCCATTTCCATGATAAACTTCTAGGGTTTAAGAGACTGACTTGTGGTCCCTCGTAAGTTAAAATTCAGCCCACATGGTGCAGCACACCGGGCAGTATGCTCTCTGTCAAGGTCTCATAGTTGACGGAGAATGAAATTCTTGAGACGTGTGGTCTTATCCAATTAAAACTTTGACTGAAATGTTAACGGTCTTTGGGCTGACTCTTTGGGAAAGACCACCAGTGATTTCCTAAGGGAAAAGAACTATTAGCTTGCAACCACACCTGTCCAAGCTCAGTACGTTATTAACTGACATCTATGTAGATGTGTAAGAGCTTTTGAAGTTTTCTGGATTACGTGCAGACAGAAAAGAGATGGATTATTTTTACTTCCATGAACTGGAGTATCATACTTCAGTGCTAAATAAAGGAAGCTAAGGGTCAACCTGTCAGTCAAAACTCATCTATATTAGAAAAATGTGTGAAGTTTTTTTTCTGCACTGGTTCTTCTTAACAGTGCAACCAGCTGTAGAAGTGGTGTAAGCTGAGACTTTGGGATGCCAAGGGCTTTCAGAGCATTCTTAGGTGGCAAACAAAGGAACAACGAATTTTGACTGCCTCTGCATCTCTCCTAAAGTAGTCCCAGTAGGCGCATTGATGGGGATGGAGCTTATGTTAGGACTTGGATCACAATTTTAACTTCTGATTTTTTCTGTTGAGTTTAACTGGGTCAGATTTAGGCAATTGCTGATTGCTCTTTGTGACCTATTTCCTTCCTGGTTGTGGAAGAGATGACTGCCCCCTGTTGATACTGTCATAGTGTTCTACCAAGAGATACCACTTGTCCTTTGGAAGTTCTGTCAATGACTCTTTTTCTTCTTGCAATTTCGAGAACATATATTAGAATTTGCACTGATGCTATTCCATTTTATAAGACTATTTCTGTACTCCACTCCTTTTTGCAGTCTAAGTTAACAAAATAACCTAGAAAGATGGTTTTGAAATGTCAGTAGATGCTGAGAGAATGATATCATGAAAACTGGGAGCATGTACGGTACAACTTGTATGGGATTCAGTTCCAGACAGACTCTAACACTTGGGCATCTGTGTGCAAATGTCTACATGGGATTCAGCCCAAATGACAGCTGATACCTATGGTTCAATTCAGTTTCCCCACACACAGGCATTTAATGCCATTACGGATGCACTAAGGTACCTTAAACATCCACATGGGACTGTGGTGACACAAGACATGTGGACACACTGTCTTCCTCGAGAAGCGCCTCTGCCAGGGCATCTGAAATGATGCTAGGCACCTATGTATAGGCTCCTGAACAGGGAGGCCATCTTAGCTGGCCAGCTGGCCAGCTCAACAGCTCTTCAGGTTCCACTGCTCATGTTGACTAAAGCATCACTGGCTACAGTGACACCTTGCACAGTTAACTTGTCTACAGACAGCTACCCATAATTTGAATAACTGCTGATTTTTTACACTTTTTTTTATGTCACTACTGTTGAAGAAAAAGAGCTGAGTTATTTATGGACCAAAATTGAAGTGTTCCTCTTCATTATGGTAATAGGAGTGAGAAGGAAAGCAGGAAGGAAGGGAAAAAGTGCATTTATCCTATCTTCTGAAGGCATCTACTTTGAATGCTGAAGTTAGGACACTGAGCTGCTTTGTAATCAAGAGAGAGAATGATAGACCTTATCTGAATTATTCAAATTCTGGATAAATCCCTAGCCAAGGGGAGACAAATTCTCCTTGGACTGATTCAGGTGACCTTGGTAAGATGCTGAGCTGGTAATATCTAGGACTAGTCAATAGGAAACATCAGGCATGCTCATTATAGCTTAGGTCATCTGAATATGACATACTTTCCTAAGGTTATTCTAAGTTTTGTTTCTATGCGTTCAGACTAAAAGAGATTGTAACCAACAATTCTTTTCAAGATATCCATTATTATGTTCTATTCATCTAATTTGGCATAACTGCTGTCTTCTATGATTTGAACCGACTTCTAAATGTACCTACCTCTCTGCACCAACTGCATAGTTTTATTGCCTCTGAGAAAACAATCCGAGGGAAGAAACACCTTCCGTTTGTTACGTACCACTTACATGAAGTCCTTTCAGCAAGATATCTTTAGGCTTCTGCATTATTTATGTATATCTGTAGTGTTTGTCTAATGTATTCATGTGTGTTTTGAAACAATATACATACGCACTCCTTGTCACAATTCTTTTGTGCGTGCCAGAAAATAATTTCCCTAACTAAACAATCTAAATTACAAGTCCAGCTATTGTCTGTTTTGAGGCCCATAATTAGAGCTCAGATGGTAGGGCAATTGCAGAAAAGAGTTTAGCAATTTACATGTTAATCAAATACAGTCTGATGGATCATGATTAACGTAGGCTCAGTCAATATCTTAATTAGCCAGAAGCACATCATGAGGCATTGGTGCCTGTCTTCCACCCCTTGTACTTTTCCAGGCAAGTACAGGTGCCTCAATAGCTGTTTTCCATAGCACTGCTAAAGCTAAGACCTTAACAATTACTCTAATGAGGGAAGTTAGTTAAAAGCTGTTTAGTCTTGTGTAGAACACCTGAGGTAGCATAGCATCTTCATTAGAGGGCAGAGCCCAGCCAATTTGTAACCTGGATCAGGTATGATATTAAATAACAGATTTGTGCCAACATCACGTTGAGCACAGATTATGGTTTTTAAGAACTGCGGATAGTTTTATCTGATTGATTAGTTCCACATGTCCACAGCCCCAGGAATCTCTCCACAGGAGCCCACATGGAATCAGGATAAGCACTATTTAAGTATGCCTTTGTAGTTGAGTAACCTGCTGGGCAGGACTTCATCTCTGCTAACAATGTCTCTCCTGATATTTTGTTTAAAGGCTTGCTAGTCTGAAGCTAATTTATTTTACAAGTAAAAATCAACTTTCTATGTACAGATACATTTTAAAATTCCTTGAATACTATCAAATGTTGTTTTCAAAAGCTAGCCTTTCTGAGGACTAACTCCCAGTAGGACTAGGAGATGTTCAGAATATTTCCCCATTTGATTCCTTGCTGTACTTTTTTCACTGCTGCAAAATAAACACAGTGATGTGTAGATGGAAAAGTTCAGTGTATATTTATTTCCGTTTTTAAAAGGAAAATACTGTTATGAAGTGTTTGATTTTAGTGGGAAGAAGTTCTTTTCTTGATGAAACCAGAAACACTACCTCTCTGGCATTATATGTTCTCACGATTACAAGAATGCAGAATGAAAGTGCAGATAACATGTACACTGTGTGCAATTTCTGCCCTTGCTGTCATGATAGCTGGTGTAAGAGCTGCTGGTGATGACAAGCAGAAAAACATCTGTTGTGTTTTTTGGAATTGACAGCTGAGCAGAACAGCGAGCGATTTACAACCTTATATTTTCTGTTATCTTCGGGCATAACATTGTGATTTTCTGCTTGGTTTCTGAAGAGAGGTATGGACCGTGTTTCGTATCAGTACTGGTCACTACATGAGTGTCAGATGCTACCCTGGCCTTCCACCCAGTGAACTGGTATCACAGCCTCCCAAATAGGAAGTCTTCCCTCATTCGAGGAATAAAGGAAAGATTCCCTGAGATCAAAACCACTTACAAATTACAGATATCTCTTGCCAAAACTGAGAGAATTTGTTAGTGGAAAAGACCCAGGAAGCTTCCTTGGTCTATTTGCCTGCCAATGCCTTGTTATTTCTTACATCCTCTCAAAGGCTTCATTATGTTCAATCCATACTCGTAGGCTTTAGAGACAGTCTGGCTTCTTACATAGAGGATTATTTTTTTGGTATTAAATGTTCATTTCATGTTTCTGTTTGTAGTAGAAATTATCCTGCTCCCTTCAATTCAGATCACTAAACAAAAGAAGTACTCTGTATATAATTATAAAAAACATTTTTATTACATTTCTGAATATACTGTAAGTTTCAGATGAATGGTAAGAATTTGTATTGAGTCCTTTTGTGAAAAGCTAACCTTTAAGGTTATTTAGGCCCTCATGTTTACCATCATAAAATAAGAATTTCATGCCTTGAAATACAGAGTGTTGGAAATTGCCTTGACATATAGTACTTAACATATCTTAGGCTAAAAATGAACAATATTAATCTTCATGGAGCCACATATTCAAAAAAATTCAGCAGCTATCTGCAGTTGCCATATTGCATTAATGTGGATGCTACCAATATTTCTTAACCTCAGTACAAAGAAATTGATGGCTACAACCTTTTTTAGCCTAAACACATACTGACAGAGCTGCCACTGACGTCACTGCAGTCTACAGATGTCATGTGGTAACTGAAAATATTATTCCTCATTATCTTTCCTTCTGATATCCATTCTGGATAACTAATGAAAAACCAGTATTTAGCTCTGCTAACCTCCATGAATCAAAATGCTAGATAGTTTCACAGTTAATCCTAACAGATAAGTCTTTTCATCCATGTCTGCTGGAAGTTCGTGTCTTTCGCCTTTAGAGCAGAGGCTCCCATACTTAGATTTAACCCCTAACTGCAACTTTTAAAATATAAGTGAGATAAATCTCTCCTTTAGCTACTTAAATTTGGTTTTATTGAAATGCTGAAGTCTGAAGAACTGTCTTGACATTTAGAGAATGTAAAATACCACCCCCTACACAAATAGAGTTCAAAAGTTTTTAAACAGGAGAAACATCCGAAAGGTTTAATCGCTGTTTGGAATTAACAGTTAATAGTGAAAAGTGTTTACTAATGTATAATCTGTTTTTCTCTGGAAAGATCTAACTGAAGTGGCTATTTTTAATGGTGATAGAACTTTATTTTTCTGAGGCTTTCTTGAGTTCGTAGATTAAATACTGAATTCAAGTGAATGCAATAGAAAAGCAAAGCAAAATACTAAAATATGGTGAAGTGACATGAGTACAGTTTTCTCAAGCTGCTTAGCTTGCAAGCCTTAAGAGTGAACAACTGCTTTCTACACAGTACTACGATTTTCCATTTAAGTGCTTACTAATCTAAAAATATCTTGTATCATGCACAGAATTAATTGTGTCGATGTATCCCCATAATCAGTCACCCTCCCAGAAGTATTCAAGTAATAAGACTATAATTAACTTGCATTTACACAATGTTTTTCAGTATAGAAAATCCGTCCAAAGTGCTCCCATTTTAAAGAAAGGAAAATAAAGACAGACGTTCACTGTTTTGATCATGATTCTGGTATTTCTGAGCCAAGAAGTCTCTCGTGTTCATGATGAGAGCACTGGACATCTTTCACAGATGATCCTCTCTCCCCTGTGAGAAGATGCGCTCCTGGAATCAGTCCCAGGGAGACATATTAGGGGAGCAGGTGGGGATTTATTAAAAAGAAGACACGGCTATTTGAACACTATTGTAGTCATTAACAAATGCAGCCATTAAGCTCAACATACACAGAAAGTAAATATTTATGTGACTGGTGATCTAGCTGGAGAATTGCAAATGGGAGAAAATTGCCTATGTTTTGATTTTGTTTCAGTTAGGTGTCTGACTGTTTCTGTTATGCTATTTCTGTGCTATCATCTTTCTATAGAGCTGTAGGCTTAGGAAATGCTAGATCAAATTGAGAAATATAAAAGTAAAAAAAAAAATCAGTTGAGAAAAAGCAGGACAAGAAAAAACAACCAGCTGTAGTTGATAGTATTCAGTGTGTAAAATGTAGTGTTAATTTTCTCTATTTTTTTTCTGTAAGAGATCATTAGAGGGCTTTATGGTCTTTCCAGATCAGTACAAAAGACATTCTATATCTTGATGTGTCTCTATGAATTTGAAAGATGTGACCTCCACAGGGGATACTACTGTTGGTTTTACATCATTAATGTTTTCCTTCATTTATTTCTACAGAATACCTGCACTGCCTTTTAAAGTGGGAATTTCCTGGGGTGACAAATTGAATCTTGAATCTTTGCACCTGACACCACGAGAGCCTATAAATTTGTTATGTGCTAGACAGACAGAATCCTAGATGTTTCTGTTTCTCATAGAAAAACTGACCCTTGGGGTCACTAACCGAAGAATGAAAAACCTGGTCTTGTTAACAAGAAAACAATTCATTATTTACACACATGTGGGTATTTGCCATTAGCATCTTTAGAATTAGAAGTCCTTGTTCTACTAGATTTACTTCTGCCCTCGAGACTGCAGTTCTTAAAAATGGGCTTCATTCAAGCCCATTTAATACCAGGAAATATGTACATCAGAAACTAGGAGTTAAGGCAGGGCTATATGTGTCCATTACTTTAGGTCTTTCAAAGGAACCAACGATTAAGCTATCTTATTTCAAAGGTACAATAGCGTAGAATCACCAGTAGTAATAGTAACTGTACTATCACCCATATGGTGATTTATTATTCTAGCACATTCATGGCCAGGATGAAGCAACTAAATTATTGAGTGCTGTGGGTGATTTCATTTATTTATGTGTGTACATACGTCTTTGTTAGAGCAAACAGTAGAGAAAAACCTTGCATCCTGATATGACTCCCATGGGGAAATCTTAATGCCATTCAGCCAGGTGGAGCTTCTATGTGGTGTTTTTCCATTCACTGCCATCCGCCTATCCATCATAATGCCCTGAGCACTTTTCATCCATGAAAACTCCTTGCTATAGCAATATATAGGTTCTGTAAATAAAGTCTGGCACCCCTAAGGGGAACAATATAGACTTCTAGGAATTCTCATATATTTAATCTGTTTTAAGGCCTGAAAAGTATATTTCTGTAATAAAATTTTTTAAGACCTTTTTGTCCTGGGAAATTTCTTTTCCATGGCAGGTGACCTTTACAGGTCCTCTCTGGCTACATAACTGCTACGGATATGAACATTTAGGGGTTTCAAATGGATATAGTATGATGCGGGCATTTTTTAAATATTACTCCAAGGCTAAAGCATTTTCTTCCCGCCCCCCTCACCCCGAGTCATTTGAGCAGTCTGAAAGCATCAAGGCCCATGTTATCCCTGCAGATATATGCAGAAAACTCCCAATGGCTACAGCCAAAGCTGCATGTGTGCATCCAAGGGCAACATTTTGGCCCTGAAAATCAACTAGGGTATGAGAAAATAGAACTGGGTTTTCTATAGCCCCTTTCCTATTTTTTATGTCTCAAAGCATCTTACAAGCAAATAAATGAGATACTACGAGCACAGGGAGCACGTAGGAAGGCTGAGAAGACATTCAGTGCTTAGTAGAAGATCACACAGTGCTTCAAAGAGCAGAGTTTCATTTATTAAGAAAAGCAATAGTGGTGAGAAATACTAATGTTATTGTTTTTTCCGTCCTTTTCCTCCCTCTGTCTGTTATGCCCACAAAAGAAGCCTCTGAATTTTTAACTTCAGAGTTTTTAACTCACTGTCTTAAAACTATCAACCTTCTCTTTTCCCTTGGCCTTGTCTTCTGAGCATCCAGCAGAACCTGGGTGTTGGGTTTGAAAAACAAAATGCCTTCTCAGCCTCAGCCCCACAGCGTCAAATGCTTTAGCCTAGTCGTGTTGACATCACATGCACAGCTACGTAGTGGGTTATGTGAAGGCATCTGGAGAGAAGACACTCCTAAGCAGCTCTGTGAGGTAGGCAGAGGTTTCCCATAGCTCCTTGAGGGTAACGCGCGAGGCTGGACCAGAGACAACTGAGCTGGCTCTGTCTCTGCTCCCTCTGGACTTGGGAGTATGCAGTGCAGCACAGCACCTGAGCTGACAAATCACGTGGGAGCTTAAATTCAGAAGGAATAGTCTCCTTTAGCTTCAGCAAAGTTCAGGCTAGAAAGTGCTTCTCAGATATTAGACTGCTCCCAGGTAGCTTCTTGCCACGATCTGGGTAAATTTTTACTGTGCTATCCTAATTCAAGTCTCCGGTAGCTTCGAGCTACATATATCAAGCTCCACGGTGCAATGCAGACCTGCCATACAGACCCCAATCGTTCGGAAAATGCTGAGCCAGCAGATATCTCTGTAAAGCTCGTTGCAAGACTTGGGGTATCATAGAATCATAGAAAGTTTTGGGTTGGAAGGGACCCCTAGATGTCATCTAGTCCAACCCCCCCGCAGCGAGCAGGGACACCACTGACTAGATCAGGTTGCTCAGAGCCCTGTCCAACCTGGTCTTGAATGTTTCCAGGGGATGGGGCCTCCACTACCTCTCTGGGCAATCCGTTCCAGTGTTTCACCACCCTCATTGTAAAGAATTTCTTCCTTATATCCAGCCTAAACCTACCCTGTTTTAGTTTAAAACCATTACCCCTTGTCCTGTCACTTCTGTCTCTACTAAAAAGATTGTCCCCATCTTTCCCATAGGCTCCCTTTAAGTACTGAAAGGCTGAAATCGGGTCTCCCAGCAGCCTAATATTTTAAACAAGCTTGACTGCAGTCAGTAAAATATACACACGTGTATTTATAGTTACAAGTCCATACGAATATTTTATAATCATTGATGTAAAATCATAAAACTCTCAGAAATAAGAATGTATTAATTTTTTCCCACCTTTACCATTGCCCGAGTCACACTAAGGAAATACTTCTAGGTTGCATTGCTCATCAGTAGCATGCAGCATTCAGCGCTTTGGATTGCTTGTGAGATGGAGTTTCTAGGAAGTAAAATTTCTTCCTTAGCGTAGAAAATAGTTTACCAAATTCTGAAGTGATTAATAGTTGAAAAGTGCAGTCTGCCTTTGAACGTAGCTCATCCTGGGTAAGGTAGTAGCAGAGTTACACTAAGCTATCTGAATGAGAACCCTCAAAGGCATCTTGATATGATGCCGGTATTTATTATTTTGGATTTCTCCCTATTCTGAAAATCCATGTGTAGCAGCAGTAACTGGAAATTTCAGTCCGTTCTGCAGGTTGTCTCTAGAAATATCTCTCTCCAGAGGGCCAAAATATATTTTATCATGCATGATGATGCAAGGAAGAATATAAAACACCATTGAAAATTATGCTGTTAAACCCCAAGACCCTTACTTAAGGCAAAGAAAACAAGAACATACCTCTCTGGGTCTCTCCACATTACAAGTAATTTTAGGGCTAAGGAACCTCAGAAAACTGATTTCGGATTGCTCATGGACATGCAAACATTTTAGTAGCAGCCCTGATAAGCAAGGTTCAAGTCCTTTATCTGAATGTTTGCTCAAATCATGAGAACAGAAGTGGTACTACTGCAAGCAAGATATGTATAGGCCTAGAGGAACGTGTATGTATATTGTAGAAATATACTGTTCAGCTTGCTCCAAATCTTCTGCCTGACTACAGCTCGAAAAACATTACTCAGTCACCTCAAGACCTTCCCAGTTCTTCCTCTGCCCTTCTGGATGTCACTTCCCAAGTCTGTTACTTCTGAGACAAATATGCTCACCTGCGGCACTCTGCAGGGCCAGTTTGTGATGTAATGGTTTTGTGAGAAGCAAAAATGAGCACAAAACGTCCTGTGAGCATGGAGTCTTTCATGAGTAAATCCAGGTTTTACTGTATTAAAGTTAGCCTGGCTGAGCATTTATGTTACTGGACTTGAAATCTTTCATTAGCAAGAGCTGAGGGCCTCAGAATCTAATAGGGTGCTTTAATCTCTATTTATCATCGATCTTTTTTAATACATCAAGCAAAAAATATGATGTATAGACTAAAGAATTTGGAAAGTTTTTATAATTTTTTTCCTCTGGAAATAAAGTTTAAGGATAAGATACCATAGCTTGCACTATACCGGTAATTAAATAATAACAAGAAATAAACTTCTGCAGGAAGTTAGGATTTTAAGCAGTGAGATCATTGCTTTTGCTCAAAGGTATTTAAAAGGAGTGAATGGAAATTAATCCATCATTAATAATAGAACAGAAATTAAAGCATTCAAAGGAAAACTAATTTTAAAAATTTTAATGCTGATTTATACTTTAATTATATAATGCTTATTTACAATTATAATTATCCATGTGCTTCTAAGAAGAGTGACAGTGTAAAGGAAATGGGTTCTATATATTCTTACATGAAAGCTAGAAACTAGGCATTTAAACAGAAATTCCTCTGTGAATATGATGTGACTTTTTTAAAAATACAGCATTAATTTATCAGCATACTTAGATCTCCATACTCAGTAAGACAGAATCACTGTAAAGCTGTATTTTTAGACAAACAGCAGCTGTGTCTGGGAAAACATTGGTGATAAGACTGTAGACCCTGCAGCCTTTAAAACCTCTTCCTATGAATTTTCTTAAGCTTTTGAATGTATTGGATCTATCTTTTTACTTACCATGTTTTTAATTTTGAGAGATAGCATGAATTGCTATCATCTCATCCTACATTGCCATTTAGTGAAGTTGTATGCTGTTACATAAGCACCAGGTTTAACAGATTTTCTTCCCACTTTATTTCTTACTTCTCTTCTTCCCACAGAGTTTGGCAGTGCCTTTTTCAGTCTACTTTTTTTTTCCCCCTTTTAACTTCCGTTTTGGGGAAGGGAGGTAGGGTGAAGATGTCTTTTTATTTTCAAGAAAAGATTCTTTATAAATACCGCTGTGACAAATCCATTACACAACACAGAAGCGATCAGCATGGTGCCAGACTCTGGCTGAGAACTGAAGGTCCGAACTAGCACTGTTCCAAAAGATCAATGGGACACACTTCTAAACGGCAAGAGTTTTAACTGGCTCTGTAAACCACTAAAAGAAAATAAAAGATCAAATGGTAGGTTCTAAGACAGAAATAAACGTGTGTTTGTTTCTGCCCTTCTGGGCCTCTCTTTAAATACAGCTTAGGAAAAAATACATTAAGGGACAACAAAGAAAATACAAGCAGCTGAGATCTGCGTTCTTTTGATAAGCTGTACTCTGATTCACTGCAAACTTTAAACAGCATAGGTAATTAACCTTATAGAAAAAAAATACCAGGGGACAGGGTAGATACTCTCCCACTTGAATTGTTTCAAAAACGACTGGATCTCTTTATTGAATTTGTTTATGTTTCTCAGATATCTCCTGCTGATTTTAAAATGAGATACCTATTAAAATCTGCCATATATGTTACTAGAAGAATACTCTGATGTCTTAAATATCTGAAAATTTGAACATTTTCAGATATTAAACATTAAACATGCTGTTTACTTGTATTTGTCTTGCACTAATGAAGAAAAAAAAATTTCACTTCAGAAGCCAATCAGGCTCTTGTGGTTTCACAGTCTTTTTAGTATAAAGAAATAGTGTAAAGTACAGCCATGAATCTACTTGT
>Ga0181612_173176_pt1 | contig 13364 bp, 6 predicted proteins | sample HoacroProtozoa21_FD_119630 | JGI IMG/M metagenome (GOLD analysis project Ga0181612, IMG submission 119630) | Hoatzin crop microbial communities from Cojedes, Venezuel. Combined Assembly of Gp0051906, Gp0051904, Gp0051908
AGTCCAACCCTCCTGCTGAAGCAGGGTCACCTACAGCAGGCTGCACAGGACCTTGTCCAGGTGGGTCTTGAATATCTCCAGAGAAGGAGACTCCACAATCTCCCTGGGCAGCCTGTTCCAGGGCTCCGTCACCCTCAGAGGGAAGAAGTTCTTCCTCATGTTCAGATGGAACTTCCTGTGCTTCAGTTTGTGCTTGTTGTCCCTTGTCCTGTCGCTGGGCATCACTGAGAAGAGTCTGGCCCCATCCTCTTGACACCCACCCTTAAGATATTTATAGGCATTTATAAGGTCCCCTCTCAGCCTTCTCTTATGTCTAATGCCGTCACTAAATATGCTTAGCTGCCTTCTAGCAGCTGGGCCAAAGAAATGTTCAGCAGCTGACATTGCTCTTAGCCAGCAGAAGTGTTTCTTACTTCTCTGAGAGCTCCAACATATAGGCAGAACTAAAAGTAAACCACAGTAAGCCAGCTTTCCTCCTCTGGGTTTAAAATGTAAACACTAAAATTTAGGAAATTCAGTAAAGCTTTATTCTTAATTCAGATTCACTTTGTTCACTAACAATTTTTTTAAAAGTTTTGGTGAGGATTTTTTGGTTTGGGGTTTTTTTTTTTTTTTTTTTTTGTTTGGTTTTTTTTTTTTTTTCCTGTAGAGACAGAGCAGCATACAGTACCCGTAAGAGAATCCCTTGTTCCCCAAAGTCAGTTGCTCATTTCCAGCTCAGCTTGTTTCACTGCCAGCTACAGGGACAGAGCAAATTCATTGCAGCCTTGAGAGCAGGAGGAGGAGGAGGGGGAGGAGGAACATGCTTGTGTGCAGCTGCACCCTCCAACACCAGATACCGTAGGACACACCTGCACGGAGCGCAGCCAGTTCTCACAGGACCTCAGAAACCACCCGCCACGGTTCACCTACAAAGTCGTGGATACGGCAGGCAACAAGCGATGAAACCAAGAACGTTCTTCCCATGGCCCTGCTACAGCTGAGAGATCGTTTGATTCACGCACGCGCCCAAATAACGAAGGAATAAGCAAACCAAGCTGAACGATTGCACGCTCAGATGAAAAAGTCGGACTGCTTGCCAGAAGGTAAGCGTTACTCCGTCGCCTTTCCCCGCACCTTTTGCGCAGTGCCTTACGCCTGCGTGGAGGGCTGGCAATTGCTTTATACACAAACTGCTGCTTCTGACATTTCAAAAGAAAGGGTGTCGGCTCTGCTGAAACTCCCAAACTGCAAATGTTTAACACCCTGTCGCAACCCGATCTCTGTTCTGTTTAACATTGGTTTGAGGTTTCCCGCTGCCCACAAGCTTCAGTGTAAACTCCTGGGAAAATGTTAATATTAAAGCTGGCAAGTAGCACTCTGTACGTTGCAAAAAAAGGGAAAACTTTGCCTTTTGTTCATTTAGTAAACGAATTATAAAGTACCTCAATTCATGAATGAGAATTTGTAAGTATCCACCCAATATGTGAAAAAATGGTCTAAAACAGCGCATCGCGCTCAGACTGCTCACATCAACTTCCAGACAGAAGCCGATACCTGGCTGCTCGCATGAGGTACTTTCTTACCCAAGACAGGATGACCAAAATGCTTACCTACAAAACTGTCAAATTAGATTCCACAAGTAATAGCTCATTGTGGAACTAGGGTCCACTGCAAAGACAATTCTAATTAAGTGTTTAAGAATTTCTAATTAACAAGTTTCAAATGTAGCCAACACGCATTTCCCACAGATTCTCAGAGAAGCTGTGACTCCTCAAACACGTTTACAAAAAGTGTACCGCACACGAACAAAATTACTGCCAATAATTAAACTAACTGTGTAACTTCAAGATTAAAGAGTATTTTAAGTAACTATGGGTATAGCCACAAAAATGACAGAAAACATCAGAAAGAGATCTATGAGCAGTACATATAGCGCTACATTAACAGATGCTTTGAACTTCAATTATAGCATCTTTAAAATTCAGAGATATCAAATTTGCTATATACAGCCAATCAAATTGGGCATAAACAATGTAAGGTTATAAACAAAATACATGAGTGTCTAGGGGAAAGATAAGATAAATGAATGATTAATCTCTAACATTATTTTAGAGCATGAAACATCACGTAACCCTGGAAAAACGTGGGGAATAATGTATGCTCTAGCCAATGTTTTTTTTCTTAGGATCCCAGGATAATTCAGGTGGGAAGGCACCTCAGGAGGTCTCCAGTCCAACCTCCTGCTCTAAGCACTGCAGGTCAGAGGACAGACCAGGTTGCTCAGGGTTACGTCCAGTCTTTGAGGTCCTAACAACCTCAAAAGATGGAGATGGCACAACCTCTCTGGGCAACCTGCTCATTTGGGAGACAGCCCCCACGGGGGGGGAAAAAAAGGTTCTTCTCACACTCAGCCCGAGCCTCTCTTGTTTTCAATGCGTTACCCTCTCATTCTCTCACCGCCACGCACAGCTATGAACTGACCAAGACCCTGAGCCCACACACCCTGCCAGTCTCTGCCCATCTGACCGTGCGCCCATCCAGGCTGTCATAACTCAGACACAAGAACGCTGCTAGAGACACTGTTCAAAGCCTTGCAGAAGCTGAGGTGAATGCTGCTCACTTCTCTCCCCTCACCCACTACTCCAGTCACTTTACACTGCAGATAGCAATCAGGTGGGTCAGGCATGCTTTATCCCAGGTGAATCCATGCTGACTATTCCCAGCCACCTTCTCCTCCTTTCATGGTGCCCAGAAGTCTGTTCCCAGAGGACTCCATGATTTTTTTCCACGGACTGAAGGGAGGCTGTCTGGTCTTGCAGTGCCCCAGATCATCCTTTTTTGATTTATCTAAAGAGCAGTGCATCATTTGTTTTCTTCTAGTCATCAGAGATCTTCCACAGTCTCCAGCACCTTTCAAGCATGGTAGAAAAGGGTGCCAAAAGGACATCGGCCAGCTCTCAGCACCCACGGATGCAGCCAGGTGGGTCCCACAGGCTTGTGTGGGTTGAGTCCTCTCAGGTAATCACTGGGACTTGGTCCTCATTCAAGACTGGTGGTTCTGCTTCTTGAATCTCATCTGCAAGCACAGAGGTCTGTGAGAAGGTAACGCAGGTGAAGGCTGAGACAGAGAAAGCAACAGAGTACCTCAGCCTTACCGGTGTTCACTGTCAATAATTCACCCATCGCATTCAGCCACCGTCCCACATTTCCTTGTCCAGCCTTTTACTGCTGATGTAGTGACAGAAGCTCTTGTTGTTGTCTTTGATATTTCCTGCAAATCTGAACTCCAGCTGAGCTTTGGCCCTCCTGACACCACCCCTCCATGATCTTTCTGTGTTCATTCTTTATAGCCTGTCTCTGCTTCCACCTCCTGCCATCTGCTGCCTTTTTTGCACTGGGATCCATGGGTTTTCCACTGGAAGCCATGACTTCTCCACCTAGAGAGGCTGGTCTCCTGACAAGCCCACTTGTCTGATGAACTGGAAATTGGTTCAAAAACAATTGAACTTCTCTACATGTTTGTTTATCAAGAACCATCAAGCATAAAAATACAGATACAACCTCTGGCTACAGAAGTACTTGTGCCCTAGATTTTCTGCAAACTTGGAAGATGTACCAGGGCAATACCATCACTCACACACAACCTTGCTACATCCTTTCCCCAAGCATCCACCTGTTATTGACTGTTGTTAGAGGAAGCACACAAGGTAGATGGCCCTTTTGCTCTGATAGAAAATGGCCACATTTATATTCCTATATTTTTTCTCCAAATACAATACATGCCAAGATCACGAAAGTTCAACCAGCTCTAAACCACAGGACTCCAGTCTCAAGACTCGCACTCAAGAATGAATTGACATTCTTCTGTCAAGTACCTGGTATGGATCACTGCCAAAAAGGGACCTTAAGTGAGGTGGGCCACTGTCTATTCTTCTGCAGCATTTCACTCCCTGTGATTTATTCCAGAGGTAAATGAGATGGCCAGCACACAGCACCTGCAGCTTAGCATGGACTTCACATGGTAACTTCGGAGCTCTCTTCCTTTGTTTCCCTCAGTCACTACTCGGTCGCTGAAAATGCAAGCAATACCGTCTGTCCGTGCATACCATCATCCCTGGCTGATTTCATGAGCAGTAAAAAAACACAGCCAAAGGACAGCGCCTGGCAAAGCACCAGAACACTGCAAGTTATCGTTATTCTCACTGAAATATACGGAAGTATCACATCAAGCTATACAGTAACACTACACATATTCCTACCTGCTGTTGAACTCTATCTTGCATCCGAGGTGCTCTATGCAAACGCATTTGACAGAACCCTGTGTGACTACTAAATGTTCCCCTACCTGGTCTTTAAAGCCTCATTAGTGTGCTTTCAGTCAGTGCACCCGATTATACATTGCACAGCAGGAAGATCTAGCAAAGTATTGTTATTTGTACTATCTTTTTATAACCTAGCATCACACTCCCCCTGAAAATGTATAGTGACCTTACCCATGTCAAGGCTTTCAAGAAATAATGCACTGAGATAATTGGTTGTTTGGCATCATACACAGCCTTTATAGCATGTGTCAAGCCCCGAGTCATACTAATATATTTAACATTTCTCATTAGGACACCACAAGAAATTGTGCCTGTATAAATCACATATTTATTCCCAACATGTGGCTTAGTTACACTGTGTAAAATGATGAAAACGATTTCCTGCCCACACTAGCTATGTCTCACGCAGAATAAAATGCTTTTATTAGATTTACTTTGCACCTCAAGAACTGGATGGGTTAAGCGCTCATATTTTAAGCAACGATTTCTGCACAGGCGTGAGAGTGTTATGTGTACTGCAGCTTTCTGAAGAGATCTGGACCACTAACATTAATAACGTAACAAACTGCCTCCATCATCATTCTGGATACTGAAATTCAATAAACATTACTAAAATATTCTAACCACTGAAATCACAGCCACAGTGGTTTCAAGAGCAGTGTTTATCAGACGTTGAATGGTGCTGGACACAAATCTGGAGAGCAATTCCCTCCGTCAATGTAGACGGTTCGCAGCAATGCTTATCGGGTTGAAAGCTCACGCCAAGTCACCAGCTCACACGTAAAGTAAAAAAAAATTCTAAGAATTCTTTCACAAAAACTTACATTTTCTTAAAAATCACTCCTCACAGGACTTCTTCTCAAAGAACCTATGTCAGGTACCCAGCTCACGTTTCGTGATGAAAAGCACCAAAGCTATGTCATTGTTGGTGCTGTTTCTTCAGATGTCCATCCCCTGGCTCAGCGCAATCAACCCAGAGTCTCCACCCAACTTTTGCACGTGCCTGTATGCCTAATGTCTGTGGAGGTATACTTTATATTGTCTGAAGACATTAATAAATCCTGCATTTCAAGAATTATAGAAAAAAATCACAGTAATTCCATCACCTGTTTCTGTTATGTGCCAGGAATCAGAAATTATCGACTCCTAAGCAAAAATTGTGAAAGTCTGAGTATCATCTTTTATTCTTAAGTTTAAAATAGTCTCCAAAACATTCAGGTGGGGTTTTTTGGTTTGATTTTGTTGGGCTTTTTTGGGTGGGGTTGGGAGAGGGGGAGAGGTGCTGGATTGCTTTTTTTTTTGAAAGTGATGACAACTCTCTCCGAGGGGCTGTTCACCTGAAAAACAGCAGAGCTCTGAATTTATTTTCAACCTGAAAGAATACTCACAAGATCATTGGATTATGCTTATGATTCTAAGGCACAAAATTAAGTATTAACCTGGATACACTAAAACCGTGAAGGAAAAAAAAGAAGTCACACTGCTGACCCACTGTGAGGAACTACTAGACTAATTGAAGAGATCACTGCTGATACTGTTACGACTATATCTAATTATCAAGCCCTGCAGGACTCTACTCAGGCAAAGCAAGCCTCTTAAAATAGGTTACCAAATCATCCTTCACATTTTTACCATCATCAGCTGCCCTGTAACTGCTCTAGGGTCAGACGTAAAGGTTAATGCCTGAACTGGATGTTTTTTGTTGAAATTTTGCAAGACAGGTACTAGTTAAGTACTTCGCACACTCATCCTGTTGAATGGCCCCCAAAGAGGTTAGCAGCAAGTGATGGTGCAGGACAAAATCTTGGCTGGCCACCTGGAACGACCCCCAGGGTTCAAAGCAGTCCAAGGTGATGCCGGATGGAAATGCCCAGCTTCACTCCTCACTGGCAAGGAATATGGGTTCATCAGCTTAAGCGTAATAAGCGTTCTTGCGCTGCTGTCTCAGGAAGAAGCGAAGGAGGCAGACACTTCCGTGCTACGACAACACAACAAGCAGTAGATGCTTACTCTTTCCTCTCCTTGAAATTTTTATAAAGTGTAAAATTTTCCATGTGAAAGCTTCAGGATTTTTAACTAAACGAACAGTTTAACAAAACAACCACAGCCATGCTAGCCGGCACTTCAGTTCCTTTGCAAATGCAACATTAAATCAGCCACACATGGAAAACCCACCTTTATATTCTGACTCACTAGATGCACATGTAGGCAAATGCTTTTAGGTCACTCACGTTTGGGTTAGAAATGAGCGACTTCTCTCCGAGACGACTGTAGATGGATCCCAAAGTCAGGTAAGCTGTGGAGAAGCGGGGCGTGAGGAAGGTATCTGAACCGGGGGGCTCCTTCAGACACCACGACTCTTCAGGACTCTCCTCCGTCTCCTCAGGGTCTGGCACTACGCAGCACGTTGGAAAGTCTGGAGGTTGGAGTGAACTCTTCCCCTCACTTGCCTTGCTCGTATCTTATTTAGGATTTTAGCGCCGTTTGGGGAACAGTTACAGACACTTTAAATCACATTTGCCCGGCGTCATCTTTTACTTTTTCACTCTAAAGATCCCCACGTGAGAGAGTTCAGAGCGACTGCTGTAGAAGAATTATAATGTTTTGAAACGTCTTCTGATAAAAACAGCTCTGTCCTTACGCAACATTACTCAGTCTCTGATCCCACCAGGCCGTGATAGGGACAGACCCCAGCAAACACAAGCTAACCAGTTATGACTCTGGTGCCCTACCTTGCATACTGCAGTACCTGTTACTGACATAGACTTGTGACTAGACAAAAACAACTGGTTTACTAGAAACCCAGCCAAAAAAAGAAACTGGTAAAAAGAAGAATCTAACTTTGTGCATCAGCTAATAAACAATAATCGCTATCCAGTATCCAGAGCCAATTTGGCAGAAGTATACCCAGCCTGTATCCTGGAACGGAGAGTGAAGCACAGCGTATTTAGTAGACTGACGAGGTATTGTTTATCACTACTGAAATCACTGGAAATATTTTACATTTTTTTCATGAACAACAGCAGAAACTAACCCTGCTCATGGAATGCTACATTAATGAAGTTATCCCTTTTTTCCAATAGCATGACTTCATAGTAGGCAAAAAAACGCCTATGTTTCTGTGCAACACTGTATGACTAATCACTTGCCCAGACTTTTCTAAAGGAAGTAGCAATTAACATCAGGTTAATACAAAAGGATTCTTAAGCTGTATATAGCTCACAGAAACCAGAAGCTAAGGACATCATTCACTCTTTTGGAAACCTGCTATGCCCAACAGTAAATCTCTTCCTTCAGGAAAAAGCAGTAAGTAGCCTTGATCATAACAAACTGTTGCTACAGATCAAAGAGTAATGGCACATTTATATTCAGAGTAAAGTAATAGCCAGACTCTTGCTTCAAGCCAAATACACAGTCGAGAAGCACACAAGAGGAGTCAGGTGTTGTTACTACTATCTACATTTAACTATTCTACTTTTCCAGTGTTTCTCTGACCATTTTCCATGCTGAAAAGACATCATCAGCTGAGGTAGAAAAAAACTACCTACGCCAACCAAAGTGGGTGAACTGGTTTGAGTATATTAAAGCCTGAAACCTCTGCATGTTAATATTAAAACTTCTTTCCAACATACACCCACTTTAAAATTATGAAGGTTTTAAAACTTCTGAAATTACTACTATTACCACTATAGAAATAAATAGCAGGTGAGCTTGGTTTATAAATGCTTTCCATACATTTAAATACGTAGCAGTCAGGATAATTACCCAGCCTCTTATGAGCCTATTTCATCAAGCCATGAATTATCAGCAGATAGTATATTTTTACCACACAAAAGCCGTATTTTCACAGAGAAATGCACGTTGTTTGCGATTCCTGACAGTCAAAGCGAACCAGACTATTCATGGAAAGGTTTGGCTCCTTGTACATGAATAGCCAGGATATTATGAACTCTCTGGCTCTCTTTCTGCATATAAAAAAAGATTATCCTTGCTTTCTGCAGAGATTACTAAGGCAATTCACTTGTTTTACATTCTGCGATAAAATAAACTCCACTGTCGTGCCGCCTGGAGCTCCCGTACCTCATCCATTATGTAAATCTCCAAAGAGCAGTTCAGCAAACACCATCTCAGTTCCACCGCACTTAATAAGATGACCTAGACATCTAAGTTAATTTTCATTGTCCTAAGACCAACAGAAACTCCTTAGTTCTTAATTTGAAAGAGAGATTCTGTCATCTCCCTTCACAACCAGCAAAGCCCAAGCCCATACAGTTTTAAATGAAACTCAGACTTAACTCCGAATGTTTGGGTCTTGGGTGTTGCACCATCGCCTCTGAAAACAGGGAAATAAAGTCAAAGAAAACTAATGTCTTGAATCTGACTATTTCTATGACACCTTGTTTGGTTGGTTGGGTGTTTTTTTTCCTCCTGCTAAGACAAATACTGAAACACTTCTATATTACTTAGAAATGAAGGTGGAAACTCAGTGCATGTTTACCTATGAAGTTTGAAAGCCAAGGCTTTTGTTTTCAGTTGAGCTACGCCCACATGTCCATCCCAGCTGACTGCAGCAATCACAGCTATCAAACAGAACTGACACAACAACAAAACCCCCTAAGTAAATAGCAAAGTTCAAATGCAGGCGACCGCCTCAAAGCAGAAAACTTGCCCTTTCCTGGCTCATCACCAAACCTCTGCACAAGAAAGACTGATGGAACCACCAGGAGCACACACGAAGGGGGGTGTGGGAAGCGTAAGAGCGGGTCAAGGTTTAGATTAATACCAGGAGCTTATTTTCCCTTTTCGACACATGTCCTTGGGTATATGAAATAAAGCATCCAATGGAATCATTATTCAGGTCTGTTAGCAGTGGATATCAGTATTAAAGTAACTGCCTTCTCCTTACGTGCTACCTACTGAATTCTAACACGTTCTTCTACGCCTTCATATGAGAAATGACAGATTGCAATTGTTTGACATTATTCTTCACGGCATGTCAAAAATACTAAAATCCAAATGCATTCCTTTCTACCACTTAATGTTTATTGTCAGATATGTAGGAAAAGGAAAACAAGAAAGCATATGTAATTTTTCATTTTCTGGTTCAATGTATCTTAATCAGCAGCACTGTGCAGACCAAGAACCATGTTTTTTTTCCCTTGTCATTGAGAAGTAAAGATTTAACTCTAAAACGCAGTTAGCTGTGTCGCTTCATGGTAACGAGAATTAATACCTCCCACAACAGTAGTATCCTTTTTTTCCCATGGAAACACTCACATCCTGGTAACTAATGACCAGAAACAGGTCATTAAGAAACAAGCAGAAGTAGTAAGTCCTATATATCTGTGGTTTAAACTTGTTTCATTTGATGGATCACGCCCAATGGAACTGAACAGTATTCAGCTTCTTGCAAACCAAAAACCGGAGAGTATGAATTCAAACATTTTTCTCCCCATCAGGTGCTTTGGAAACTTGTGTCGTACTTCTGAAAATACACACATCAAAATGGTCTTGTCAGCTTTGAAATTAAATGCCTTGTGCTTCCCTCTCTGGAGCAGTATAAATTTAGTCATTATTAGAATTAGTGTAATTGTTCTCTAAGTGCTCTAGGAATAAAAGGTGAAATGAGCTCAGCGACTCCTCTCTCGCATTCCCACGAGAACGCGCCGCGGCAGAGAAGTCAGGCTGCAAGAGCGGGGGTGCTCAGGGATGCTTTGAAAACCCAAGGACTGGAGAACAACTCCAGCAAAGAGGAGCCTGGTGTACCCACCATGCCTGCGCCAGCACAGCTCACAGGCAGGGTAGATGTTCCTCCAGGGAGGACACAGAAATCCCATGGGAAGAACTGCCCTCTGGAGATGCCTGCTGCTGTCTGCCAACCAGCAGAAGGTGGGAGCAAAACGACTGACATTGAAAGGAATGGATCCAAGCCTTCGAGATCTAGCTCCATGTGGACTATGCCATGTCACTTAGGACTAGTCCTCAGCAGAGGTATCAAGGCTGAAAAAGGAAGCGAAGAAGCTGCTTTGAAAGAGAAGCTGGTCTGGAAACCAAGCAAAGAGGGACATTGTGCAGTCTCAACAGGGAGGTCCCTGAGTGATCACCTAGCAGAGCCCCGAGCCTGCATCTCCCTCGGCACGCAGCACTGCTGCAACGGGAGAGGATCTTCTCAGTTTAGCTGAAGATATCCACAGCCTGTGTCTTTCAATGGCCCTTGAGAAATCACAGCGTGCTAGCTCAGCTTTCTGGAGCACACTTCCCGGTTTAATTTCTTCCAAAAGCCACCCAGCTTGTGCAGCCTAAGGCCATGCTATGAGGTGAACTGAAGCACACTGGGCCAGGACATTCACGAAGTATTCCCTGATCTAAGTTAAACCAGTAACACACCCGTCTCACTTCCCAGCTCTAGTCTGGACCGCTCCAGCTAGCTTCCTCCAAAGCTGAAACCAGCCTGTGGTTTGAGGGACTGATCTCTCCAGGCTTTTCCAGTAACAGTGTGGACAAATCTCTCCCAGTTTGACCGGTCCCACTGAGCTCTCAGACCCCTGCACATGGCCTCATACCAGAGCCCACAACATGCAATGGATACTTTCACACCATGGGAAGACGACGCTGATGGGCCTCGAATTATCTCCAACAACTACGATAACGAGCAATAGGAGTCCCCCAAAGCTACGGGAGGACACCCAAACTCGAGAAGGCAGCAGCACACCCGCAGCAAGCGCGGCATGGGGGGAGCTAAGCCTGGGCGGTAGGCATGCAGGGACCCGGCATCGCTCCCACCACGGCCACAGCTTGCTCCCCGAAGGCGATGCACTCAGCAAGGCAGACGTGGCAGGTCTGACATGTGGGCTTGGCAGCCCTGAGGCACGCAACGCAGCTGCAGCCAGAACTGGGGAGATGCTTACGTCAAAATTTCTCACCTAGATCTTCATCATTTTATTTCATGTAGTCTACAAGATGCATTTTGGAGACTACAAGGGGTAGCGGCATCCGTTTCTGCTCCTCCCGAGAAGCAGGGACCCTGCTTGTAATGGATCTCCTCTCCCCCTCAGCACGGGAACACCGACACACCATGCATTTCAAATACCAGAAATGGGAACCAAGGGTTTTTCTGTGCCTGCATTATAAAGTAATTTGTCATTTTATGCTCGCAGGCTAGTTTTTGCCACCTCTGTTCTCAGCTCTGTCTAAACTTTTCAAGGTGAAGTTTTTGTTTTTCACTCCCAAAATGAATTAAAAAAACAAACAAACAAAAGAAAAACCCAAACGTAAAAAAAAATCCCCAAATTTTAAAAACCAGAGCAACAATTACAGGAGGACACTTATCATAGGAATAGTTTAAGCTCTGTATGATTTAAATTAATCAAAAAAAAGTTAAGTAATCACACATCAAGCCTTACAATCAACAGTAGTGAGTGATATAAATGATAGATGCCAACATGTTTACTAACTAAAATTGTACGTGGATATCTATTTACTTTCACAAGTAATTTAACAGGCACTCTACTGCACTGAGTTACATCAGTAGGTGCTGAAGCAGGCCCTTAAACACAGCTTTCACCCACATCCACAACTTACTAACCACTGGCTCATCATCACCACCTCTCTCCTTGTGGAGGAGTGATTTAGGCAACACCAGCAAGAACTACCTTTGCTTTACAATGCTATTTAGCAATTTTAAAGACATTAACTGTGAAAAGAACTCCAGCATTTTATTTATTCCACATTTTTGTCACATTTTGTCAGTCCCAGACCCAGACTAATTACTCTCCAGTGAGCTGCACTACAATGCGGGCTGCCTTACTCTTCCCCCACACCACCTCACATGAAGGTTGCTGCGCCCTCCTTTTTTATTCAATTCTCCATTCTTCCTGTTTCAAAAAACTGTTTAATAAATAGGATTCTAATTTAAGAACTACTGCAAAACGAGTGCACCTGAAACATCCCGCAGAGGCTCCAAGCGGAGCAGAAATCTATGCAGCCACCAGGACACAAACCCTGCACTGTGCTGCTGAGCGGCTGCGGGGCCAGAGACATTTCTCCTGAATCTGAGCAATGCCTCTCAGGCAGCTCTGTGCTGGCTACCTGAAGATACAACCTCATTTATTATATATAAAGATCTCTCTACTTATTGATTTTCAAGCAAAGCTTGAGGCTTTTGCAGTAAACCAGGCTTCGACAGGGAAAGTCTAACCCACCCCTGTGCCTACTTCCACTGCCTTTCTGAAGTGTGAGGGTGCAGAAAGACCCCGGCTATCTTCAACCACTAAAATAACACTTACAAAGTGTTTTTGATATATGAAACTTAAATACAACCCTTATGATCATCCGTAGACATCTGCCCCCTGATCTACACTGGCAGGCATGAAATAAAAGGACAAAACCCTCAGAATCATAATCCAACTTCATTTAAACAAGGGTCAGATCACAAGCCAAGCACTAAATATGATTTGGCCCTAACTCCGATGAACTGCTTTTGTGTGTGTGTGTGTGTATGTGCTTTGGATACCCGCCCCAGGCCAGCTGCTGAAGAGTACTGTGTAAACACTCCAAAACAGTTGGGAAATTTATGGAATGGAGCCAGGACCCAGGACCCATAAACAAGAAACCATCCAGGCTATGAAGGCAACCGCCCAGCAGAAATGAAGAAAGAAGTGGATTTTGTACTGCTCCTCGTAAGGAAAGCCTAACAGGAACGATGAGGCCTTCCCAGTAACCATTCGTTAACTTCACAAAGACAAAACGAAGAGGAACAAGCTCATATGCAAGGTGAACACGTCATGCTGAAGGGGTTCATAGCAGGCAGGAAAAGATCAGAGTCGGAAATGCCCTCAAGCACTTTTTCTGCCATGGGCATCAGTTCCAAGCCCACCTCACCCCACTCCTCGTGGGGCTGAGCCAGCAAGGAGCAAACCTGGGGGCCCCACCACTCCCCATGGACAGCCCTCCAGCAGCCCGACAGCCGCACCAGCACCCAACAGCAAAGCACAGGCGCAAGGGGCAGCACGACATGCAGCAGCCCATCTTCCTCAGGAACAGAAAAAAAAAAAAAAAAAA
>Ga0181612_112453_pt1 | contig 13363 bp, 10 predicted proteins | sample HoacroProtozoa21_FD_119630 | JGI IMG/M metagenome (GOLD analysis project Ga0181612, IMG submission 119630) | Hoatzin crop microbial communities from Cojedes, Venezuel. Combined Assembly of Gp0051906, Gp0051904, Gp0051908
ATAAGGTCCCCTCGCAGCCTTCCCTTCTTCAGGCTGAACAAGCCCAGTTCCCTCAACCTCTCCTCGTAGGGGAGATGTTCCAGTCCCCTCACCATCCTCGTAGCCCTCCGCTGGACTCTCTCAAGTAGCTCTTCATCTTTCTTGAACTGGGGAGCCCAGAACTGGACACAGTACTCCAAATGCTTATCAACACTGCTTATCCTGCACGCAATCGCTTTTAAAGACCCAGCAGGTCTGATTAAATGCCATCAGCACTACCGACCAGGCAGGTCTGCTGTCTTGGGCGGGTAAGCCAAAACGGTTTCTAATGTCTACCCAGGCACAGCAAAGAACCACCATGTCAAGACATTGCTTGTCACTTCCCTAGCCTCTACTAGCATTTTGGGAAAGGGCTGACTCCTCATACACACTGGCCACATCCCCTCAGGAATCCCAATCAAACTTCATGTTCCCCCAAATCCTTTCATGCTGGAGCATCTCTTTCTTGAGAGACTTCATACTTATAAGATCATTTAAATATTCTTCCGCAGGTGCATGGCATCTACACCACCTCTACTGTGCCAGTGATTTATGGAGGAAAAGCAAATATTAGTTTAATAACGCACTAAGGTGATGGTAACAAAAGCAAAGCTACAGCTTTCCATAACATTAGATTTACTATATTAAGCTTTTAATACTGCAAGAGATTAACAGTGACAGATTCTGTTGTAGACTAGCAAAAGCTATCGCAGTTCTTGCAACTTTCACATTAATCACATTTAAACACGCTGCTAACAGATGGGCATCATGGAGCGCTAGGTCTCTCACAAGCCAGTACTAACAAAAAGCACGTCTAGGAGATCTTGTGGCTTCTACAGTTCAGAGAGATTGTATATTCAGGCGCTTTATTATTGGTTTTGTTGTATATTATCTATGACTATTAGAAAAGCTAAAGTTAAATAGATGACAGACTTCAGCATACGTGAGTGGGAAGGGAAAGGGAGGGGAGGGGATAAAGAATCAAAACAAGACCACCCACACAAAGTTCCTCTAAGTCCACATTTCACATGCACGATCATGATTACACAGGGAAAGCCTCAGATTCTGCACCACACATTTTCCTCTGACACTACTACCTGCACAAACCTTTTCCCAAAACCCAGACACAAGCTGAAGCTGCAACAAGTGAGCTGCCAGACACCAGCCTGGCTGGACAGAGGATGGCAATCTGTCCTCCCCTTTCATTACTGCAGCTGCCAAGCTCAGGAGGCCCTTTCTGACTGAAGCTGGGAGAGCACATGAAGGGAGCCACAGCGCTAGCACTCGACAGTCATAGAACATATCAGACATTTATTAAACTTCGCAGCATCGTTTCTTAATTAAACCAAGTCCCAAGGTACGACCTCATCTTTACATGACTGTAATTAACCAGGACACATTGTCTGTAATGTAAGAAAGCTCAATCTCCCCTATCAGCCAGGCCTCCAAAGAAAGACTGGCAACTGCAAACTTAGTCCAACCTAAGGTTAGTCCTCACAGGGCAAGAGCTGCAGTTCTCTGTACCAAGAAATCCTGCTTGCTGAAGGAGGACTAGAGAACCCCACCTGGGGGTACTGGCTTCATCAGGAAGAACCACACAGCACCTGGAACCGTTTCCCCATGCTGGACAGAAGCACTCTTGATGTTGGAAGGGTCTCAGCCTTGCAAATTGCCTGTCATTTACAAAGCAGGGCTGGGGTACCTGTACAGCATCTGTCACCACATAACCCAGCTCATCCTCGCTGCTTGTGTGGTATCACCTTTGAGAAGGGATGGGCTGAGACCAGAGGAACAGAGCCCTGCAGAGCCTGTGGTGGTACCCACATCACACCATGACATTTACAGAAGTGAAGGGACTCATACAACCACGCAATCTAGGAACTCTCCGTGCTCAACAGTGAGAGACAGGCTCGCCTTTGAATGTGATAAATGGCACAAAGTTTAGAGAGCTAAAACTTTGGATCTGAACCACACAAACAGCCTTCACCCAAGTCCCTATGAAGTCAGCAGATGAATCCAGGTCTCCAAAGCACTAATATTTCAGCCGCTGGGCCCTCCTCCTCCTCAGTTCCAACCCACAGAGCTGAAAATCCTCAGCCCACTCGGGAGGGACTCAGCACCTGGGTGGGTCTGGGTCTCTTCTACACATCTACCATCTCATCTACACATCTATATGCGCCGCTTTCCAACTGGTTGGGAGGCCAGCTGCCCAGCAGTGCTGCATCCAGGCAGGGCTGCCTCTGAAGGGGGTGAGGTCCTGCAGCTACGGCCCGTCATGAGTTTCTTCCAAACCATATCACACCTCATGATACACAGCAGTTGCTCAGGGTAGAAAAGGTAAACTCCTGTCTGGACAGTTAGATGCCAATTCAACCTTTAAGTGAAGACCTATAGCGTAAGACTTATTCCAAGGGCTGCGGTGGCATTGAAAACATTTCACAGGCTCCATCCTGGCCAAGTGCGGCTGCCTGTGAGCGAGTTTCGGCACTACTCAGCCTGTAGCACCCTGTTCTAACACACGCCACCATGCTCGTAAGGCACACAAAGGAACTCTGTGCTGCTCCATGATGGAAAACTTCCCTGGCAGTGAAAAAGGAGAAAAGGAGACCTGAGGTGGGTCTTCTCGCAGCTGCTCCAAGGACAACATGTACTCTCTCTCATTTTTTTGTTTTTTGTTTGTTTGTTTGTTGTAATCATCTCCTCGCTACGCATAAATACCATCAACAGTAACATTATGGAAAAATTACTTCCCTAACTTTAATGCTTCTTCAGCAGAAATGGAGAGTGAAGCAGAGGAGGGTACTTAGGGACCAGCAGAAAAATTATCTCCTTTCAATGCAGCTTGTTCAGGACAAGCCAGATCCTCAGATTCAGGCCCGCTGGATGTACACGCCAGAAGCATCTGAGTTATTTTAAACAAGCCATGCTGTGTAGTAGAGCTTCTGCAAACGCCCTTTCAGCGAGTGGTCTTTCAGGAATGACAGAGACCGTTTCCTCACCCGCTCCCTTCCCGCTGCTGACCCCTCTCCCGTGCACCAATACCGTCCTGCCAGAGGCTGCCCAGCGCTGACATTACGCATGGGAACACCTTGCCTCAGAAAGCAGTAGGCTGCAAAGAGGAAGCAGGGGAGAAGCATCAGCCACTCTGCATCCCCAAAGCTGTTAAGCAGCATGTCAAGGAATGGGAGAAGAAGAGGAGGTAGAAGACACACATTCTGGTGTCCACAAGTGACTCAGCCAGGACTGCACCGGTGTGGGGCTTCCAGGGAGCAGGGGTTCACGTGACACTCACAATTGACCACCACAACTCCACAACACGGCATGAAAAAGGCTGCACAGATTTGAAAAAAAAATTCAAGTGGGCTTCCACAAGTCCTGCAAGGTTGTAAAATGTTCCTGTAGTGCTATCAGGACACAAAGCAGTAGAGAGAGCTCTGTATTATGCAGATGAAAATCTTGTTGGTATATAATTTAACATTCTCATACCCAAGGAATACGACCTGAAGAAAAAACAAGAACTACTTTGACACAGCAGATGTATCTTGGACGAAGAAGTATTGAAGTATTGCCCAAAGTTTGACTCAGGCAGCTCCAGGCTTCAATACTAGAGCACTTAATTATGCTATCCAGCATTTAGCTCTAGGGCTCTGTCCATCTGGCTCACGCCACTAGAATCAAGAAGCTACAGAAGAGCAGACTGCAGCAAACAAGGTCACTATGTGCCAACTTCTGTAGAGACACATTTAACAAGCCCAGGGTTGGACTGTCTCAAAAGGGAATGAAGGCAGGGGAGACATCTCTTTCCAAGAATAAATACAACATACTCCTTCACTGAATCTACAAACTAGACTGCAGACTTGTATCACTTTACCCTTCACTTGCCCATCTGTTCTCTCAGAAGAATAAATTTCATCAACTTGGCTGAGGTTTTCTACATTTTTGCTTTAATATAGCAGGGGCAATTCATTCAAAAGCAAGGGCTTTATTCTTGCAAGTACAACAAAGCAGCAGAATTCCCACATCCCCAAGCAAGATGCACCTCACTTCTGGGCCAGGATCACCCATTACATCCAGTAGAAGAGTTTCCATCAATACCACCACAAACTCACCAGTTCAGACTAATCTTCCACTGTATGAGGGAGGGGATGGGAAGGAAGTGAACTCAACCACAAGATGCCTTTGGATGAAGACACATAATCAAAACGCAGAAAGAACAAGAGACATCAATTACCTCTGATTTTTACCTTTGTAATGAGAGCTGTAGTACTGAATATTCTCACCATTGTTTGACCAGGTTGCTGCTGATGTGGCTGTAAAATTCTTCTCCTCTTTATTAAGCTTTTGTAACCTCAGTGACCAATATTCTCTTGTCCAATCTTTCCACTGGTCTTCCTCCTTTATCTAGCTAGGTGTTTATGCATATAGACATAAAAAAAGGTGTTCTAGCAACACACAAAATTTTGAGGAAGAAGATGCCATCCCAGTCTCTTCTATTTCAGCTACTGTTTATAAAAGGAAAGGAAATATATAATCACCCTGAACTGTGATATTTTGCAGCTCCCTCTCCTTTCAAAAATTGCCATTCGCATAGAATCATAGAAATTCTGCTGGGTTCTTCACCACAGCACTTAGTAACAAGAAGATAAATGAAAAATATTTCTAATCTACATTAATAATCTGTGTTAAATTCCGCTTGGACAATTTCATAAATGAATAGCCGCGTGATAGCTGCTGAAAGTAGCTGTAACCCATTCACTCATTTATAGACCCAGCACTCCTCAAATAGGAGTGCTCATTTCCAAACCATACCGGTAGGCAGATGACTTTATCATTGGATCTGATCTAGAATTGCCCTGTAAATTTCGCATGTATTGACAGAGGTCCCTAAAAAACTATACAGTGCAAACTGGGTTGTACTTTAAACAGACAGCCAAATGCCAAGGGGAACTCTGAGCACAGAGCAGGATGCCTGCTTCGGCCTCTCTCCTCCTCCTCCTCTGTGGATGCAGGTGGTCAGCCTCGTCTACGGTCAACCCACGTTCAAGGTGGCCACCCTATCTCACCTCCCAAGCGCTCCAGCTAGCTTCCTTCAGACAGATCTGGCCCAGTGCACCAGCAACTGCACATCTGTTTGTACAGCATGGCTCTCCTACCGTAGCCCGGCTGCCTTGCTGCGCGGGGATGGGTTGCCCGGCTGGCCGATCGCAGAGGTACTGCTGCCGGGCTAGCCCCAGGCCCCAGGCAGCAGCCCAGCCCCACAGCCCTTCCTTGGGCACATCAGCTGGCCCAGGAGTCAGCAAGAATGGAACTGGAGACATCCACATGGGGACTAGTATTGCTTTGCTACTCTGGTTTTAAAAGGGACAGCTTGTGGGCTCTGGGCACCGATTCACACCAGCTAACAGCGATGGAGAATCAACTGTAAATCTTCAGGTGAGTCTCCTAGTCTCCATTAGGAGGAATTTGTCCAGAACACAGCTTATCCAACCTCTGTCTGGGCACCAAGGCTGAATCAAGCCTGTGGCAGCTATAACAGAGGCCAAAAATTATTGCTGAATACATGAAGTAGTGATATTTATTTTAGGCCATTAGCAGAGTAATGACAAGATGATTGCCACAAAATATACTTCAGCTAGAGTGCAACTTGAAAGAAAAGGAACTCAAACCAGTGATTTTAATGTGCCAGGCACAATGAATGCATTTACAACATCTGTTAAAAGCAGGTTATGTTTGGGGGAGGGGGTTAATTAAATCTTAGCAGGTTATCGGTAGTTTATTAACTGAACAAGACAGCATCACATTAAAGATAATCAATGGAGAATAAACCACAGTCATAAAAATTAATACTGTTCATTCTCACAATGAGGGGGTTTGCCTTTGCCATTAAGACAGAGGTAAAGGCATAGATGCCTCCCCTGAGAAACTGTCATGAAAAGAGGAGCAAAGGATAGGATGACCAAAAATGAAAGTCGTTCAAGGCATAAGTTTCAAAAAAAAAAAAAGATTAAAATTGAAAAGAAATAATCAGTAATTCTAGAGGGGAAAGAGGAATAGGAACAAGCAGTTTTGCAAGCAGCGGAACTAATGAAGCCTGGTTTTCTCCAGCTTTTATGTCATGCAAAAGACTGACTTTCACATTGAAGAAAATGTGAGCTCCAGCTGGAGCACTTTTTTTTATTGGGTTGGAACATTTATACAGGATTCTTTCCCCCAGTGGATTTTCTAGTGTCTAATAAAGAACAAGCCCTTCCTTCACATGTAGCAGGAATAGTCTGTTCTCTCCTTTACCTGGCAGCCTCTTTTATGATTTCTACTCCGTGGCAATGTAGTTGAAATTGCAGTTGAATAACAGACATAAAATTTCTGAATGGCTGGTGTGAGATACACAGGCATGCCCGCCCCCCTCCCCTGCTATACACGCACAGAGTGTGCTATTCCTTAATACTGGTTTCGATGAGAAACCAGGCTAAAAACGGTGTTGTCAGAATAATCCATCCTAGGGGGAAAATATAACTCTGGCATGCTAACAGTGTGCAAGACTTCAGGCAATTTGCTGCAGAAATCAAGACTTCAGGTTCCTGCAGCAATGCTTGTTGCAGTGGAAGAGAGTCGGTACGAGAGGGGAGGCAGGAGCTCCTCAGCATGCTGAGATAGGAGCCTCTGTGACAATGTCACCTGCTGGGGTGCAGGCAGGCCACGGGAGCTGTATTTAGCACAGCCCAAAGCAGCAGAAGCTGTGCTGTGCAGCCAGAAGAGGTTTTGGATAAGCATGAGAAATTCATCCTCTGAAAAAACAAGGAGGAAAAAAAAAATGCTTGCATTCAAACTGGGACTGTGCAGAGCTATGTAGCTTCCAGGGTAAGAGCTGGGCATGTGAAAGTCGGTGGTCAATCCATGATATATGCTTTTCTTTTTGAGAAATGAATTATTATACACCTCTTTGACTATCCTCCTGTACACAACACTTCACCAAACCACTTCACCAAAGAACAGACCACGCCTATGCCAAGAACTGTAAATAAACAAACCTTGCAGGGGGAAAAATGGAGCTGGGCAGTACCTGCACTTTGGACCCACTCTGATTTGCATGGCAAGTATTTAATCACAATTCATCTCTTGTTTCACTTAAAATTAAATCATCCCTTATCATATCTCACTAAATACTGCATGCAGTGAAACACGTATACCATCTTGCAAAAAGTTTGCCTCCGAGCATCACAGCGAGTTACTGCTCCCTATCCTGAGCCTCAGCATCAACGAGATCCGGTTTCTGCAGTCACAGCCCGTCACAGACCATCCGAAGAGAACAGCACTTGGTTATACCCTTTTTTGGAAAAAAAAAAAAAAAAACAAACCAAACAAAAACAGGCTAAATTGAGCATGCACAGAGAGAGCAGTTTTGCCTTCAAAGCAACCCAAAGCCTGTGCACACGGAGGAATTTTTCAGTGCACCCTGCATATTTCACTCCTAAAAATGCTCTGATTCTGCAGCCACGGAAAGTTACACGCACCTTCAAGGAGAAGGATCAGCACCTTTTCCCCCCAGCTCGCCAACTGAAAGGTCTTTTCAAACACTGGCATGCTAACAAAAAAATAGTTGGAGAAGGCAGGGGGAAAAGCTGTGGAGGCCTGTGCATATTTATAGCACAAACACACCGCCCTACGCTCATTCCCCTTAATCACATGCACACGCTAGCAAGACGGCTCCTCCGAACTTTCTCAGGGACTCGGTCTGAGTGGTTATAGTTCAAAGTCCAACTGCCTTGGCAGCTGAAAAGAAAGAAAACCGCGGTGGCTTTGTAAGAATTACAGTGATCCTATTAAAAAAAAAAAAAAAAGTGTCATTCTCTGCTGGGACTTAACATGGCAGTGCCACGCAGCATTCATTGAATCTAGCAGTATTCCGAGCACACAGCTCCTGGTGTAATTAAACCACAGGCTTAATTAGGTTCCAATCACTATTGCTTTCTTCCTGCCTTCGGCCAAGAAGGTATAAGAAAAGATTGTCCGGTACAGATACTGCAATTTAAAGTCTCGAGTTAAGAACACAGTGGGTGTATATCTACTATAAAATCTACCCTAAAAACATGCCAGTTGTTAAACTAAGCAGTGCATTAGAAGCAGTTAGATATAATGAGAATGTAAATGGAAAGAATTCTAGGCAGATATTTCAGCTCAAAACAGCACACACTGTATGCTATCTTTTATTTTAATCATGCTCTAAGCCCTGCCTTTTTGAACTTTTTATAAATTCTGCTATCTCCCTTTGCAGTTACTTACATATTGGTATATAAATTCAAAGACGAGAAGCAATTAGGAATGAAGCGAAGACTCCCTCTCTTGATGCTAATACATCAAAGGCAGTGAAAAAACCTTCCCCCCGCATACACACTCAGTAACACACAGAGTTTCTGCTCTTCACAGCCTAATAGCTCAAGTAGTTCCAATCCAGAGTCTGATGTCAGCCTCCGAATACACGGAGATGCCGAGTGAGTGGAAAGAGCAGCTTTTGAAAATCCCAGCTCTCTGACTCAGAAGACCACACAACCCTGCAACACTGCTTTTAAAATGCATATGTGTATTATGCACATCAGCTGGTCATATTTTTTGCTCCACTTCGGGCATCGTAACATTGCTTTTAAGAGTTTCCTGGAGGTCTCTGCTTGATTTGGGTACAACGCGTCTAGGCATGCGTGAAGGAAACATGTCAGATTAGGGACTTTTTCAAATAGCCGGCACTCCGCTGCCCTCGATCTCTTTTGCTATCCAGATCAGAGAGAGGAAGAACCAGGTGCTGCCTTTAAACAGCCACGCTTCAAAAGCCTGCCTTTGCCAAAACAGAGAAGGAGAGGTTGGGGCCGGCTCTTGCCGGGGAGCAGTAAAAGCTGGCTTCCCCTCTTCCCTCCCCACCTTTGCATCTCACTTCCAGACCAGCCATAATCCAGTCTTGGAATCGGAGCCACCGAGCAAGCTACGAAAGAAATGTCAACAAAACCTGATTCTGCTGATCCATAACCGCAGTTGAGTGGCACTGTTACACTGGATATCTACATTTGCTTCCTGCAAGTCCTTCCTTGAGTCCAAGGACATTTCAGAACTATGTAAGAAATTTTTGGAAACACTCCAGGCCCTTCATCTTTCGTAAAGGGAAACTACCATCTTTTCTGCATGTGGATCAACAGGTGAGCGACCTCCCCATGCCCTCACTAAGTTATCAGAGTCCACTTATTCCTTAATCTCCAGATCTCTCCTGTATCAGCAAAGGAACCAACCAAAAATAGGAATGACTCCATTGATTTCACTGGAACACTCATCTTATGTTTCTGTATGAACACATACACTAAATTTATAAAGGCTCTTAAATAGAAGCGTGGAGTTTTAAAGGGGCTGTGGGAAGTACTTCTGTTAAGCCATCAGATCCACAGTAAGCGTCAGTCACTTACAGGCCTGATTCCATTTTCTCTGCAGTTTTACTCCCGTGTAGAGGAGTCCTCATTGGTCCTAAAGGAGTTAAGCCATTTCCACCAGTATTTTTAATGAACCCACTGGAGACCCTTGCTTGGCTCTCGAGTACGAGCCAGAAAGAAGTTCCACTAATGATTATGAGATTACACAGCTACATAGCTGCAGTGAGGTGAGAACAAAGCTTTGAAAATTTTTGGATAGCAGGCCTGTTCACTGGCAGGCTCTCCATCTAGCAACAAAATCACCATACAGTTCCAACCTGTTGCCTCAGTCGAAGTACCACTTGTGGGATAAAAAGCAAGGAACTATAGACCGGCAAAGGCCTTCTATACTATATTGATGGAAGATCAAGTAAATGAGGTTCAGCAAAATTCCTGAAGATTTATATCCATATAACAGGGAAGGGCTTCAGGGGAAAACCACCGCTGTCTGCTATTCATCTGTTACCAGACCGTGCTAGAGAGAGGCTGGTGAGTCTAACTGAGCACCGGGCTCTCACAGCCCTTCCACTGAGAGTCTCCCTGGCCTTGGCAGGACAAAGGATTTTACACTCTGCTTTTATCTGCAGAGGCCAGAATCTGCTTTCCACAAGCCAGTGTGACTGAAGGTGACAACTTCCATCCCTGCCAAAGCCACCTGGCAAATTCCATCCCGTTTCTTATATCATGTACTAAATGGACGAGAAAAAAACCTCTCAAGCCCAGTCTCTGAATGGTCCTGTTCTTTTGTAAAAGGTCTTCTATCACTATTCTGTAAACAAAGATAAGGAATCTTTCTCCTAAATGCTCTAGCTAATGGTGCTCTAGCTAATGTAAGGTGGGGATGGTGGGATCCTTACCTGAGCAGGTTTTTCTTCCTCTGCTCCTTTGTTGTTCTGACAGCAGTAAAGGTAAGCAGGAAAGCTGATGCTTTGGCCTCCCGCTCCTTTCGACTCTGCTAGCTTGCCACCAACTCTCTGCATTCAGAAGAAGCCAAGCACTGAGGAAATTCTCCAACTTTCCCACACCCACAACTTGGGTTATTTGCATTCATGGGCAAACTACAGTCAAGTGCACCAGAGAGGTGAGTTTCCTAACACAAATGAGTACGCAGCAACCAGAATCAAACCAAAAACCCACACCTGGCAAGTAAAGCCGAAAGGCCTTCTCCATTTCCAAAAGGAGAAGTGAAGAGACTGTGTCATTCAATTTGAGCAGGTGCACGACACAAAGCTAAAGGCAATGGAATACAGTATCCACCGTAGAACTCTGCTTTTCTTTGGAGGTTTTATTCTGCACCCAACAACAATTTGCCAACTAACATGATTTCAATGTATAAAGGGAGCTCTGAATACATCCTTGTGCCTCATGTCCCCCAGGCTACATTAGTGTGTACCTCTAAAAGTATAACTACCCTTCTTATACGCTTAAACACTATAAAGTATTACAATACAGAGTTAGGGGAAGCTAGAAATCAATTCTGATCTGTCTCCACAGATATTTTAGTATCAATGTATCCAGCTCATGCAGGTCTACAGCTGTTCCTCAGCACAACAAAAAATCCCTATAATGAAAATTGCACTTCAAATTCTCTAGGATTTTGTGAAGCTGGGATAAAGTGTGACACTTACTTACCCAACTTGCTTCTTTTTTCTTTCAAGATGTTCCTGACTCTTAAGGTCTTACGTACCTGCCTGAAGATCTCTGCAAGGATGCGCGCCAGCAGTTAGCCTGCGACAGCCTTACGATGCAACTCTATCTAAGCAGCAATCGAGACTTCAGCATGTTAAGTCAAGGAGGCGAAGAGGCATTATCTGCTCAGCTTTGGGTCCAACATATGTTTTGTAAAAATGGTAGGATTGTGGCAGAAGGCACATAAAAACCTTAGAATTGATTAAACATTTCCCTGCAGTGCTCAAAACCCAAACAGAAGAGCATTGTATCACTGTGTAAAACCAAACACCAAACAAAAAACCCCAAACCAAACAAAATCAAAATCAAATCACCTAAAAAGCACCATGAAAGAGACTAAAAGCAAAAGTGAAACTAGCCGGGCTGTTCTCAGTAACCGACTTCAATGAAATGAAATAAACTAATGCAGAGCCTAAAATGATAAAGAATCCATTCACAGCTCTCTTTTCTGTCTCAATACTGACACTTCGGGAAAGAAGAAAAACCTGCAGGGAGGCTGACTGCAGAGATCTGGGGGCCTCTGAAGAGCAGCGTAACACGGGAGATCCCCACACTCCTAAGCGGCTCTATCACTAACTGCAAGCACGTAGGAAGATCAGGAATGGAAAAGTGAAGCAACGAACACACAGCAGGCAACCCCTGGAAACGACACAGCTTTTGGAAAGATCAGCTACTGGTAACACATTGATGCTTTCAGAAAAAAAGCCTGGAATGTGTGGAATTCTCTAGGATGCCAGGGTGCAAAGAGGATCTCGTTAACAAGGGCTTTCAAAATCTGCTGCCCGGTCATTGCCGACTATTCAGAAAGCAAGATGGCTTACATCATCAGTTTCTGAAAAGTACAATATTCCACTTAGACTGCCAGATCTGTAGTCCCCTAGACTGAGAAATCATCCTTCCGAATAACAACGGAGGTACCGAGTCCCAAGTCTACACACAAACCCAGCACTTCTACATTTCTGTGTTACCAAGACAATCCGCCATCTGATAATAAAACTGGGCAGTACCACACTGCGCTGTTCTCTTGCTGGTAGTAAGAAAACTCCAAGCAACAGCCAGACCGACAACAATCATGTTATTCCCACATGGTTCTGCTTTAGAAGAAGACCCTGGAGCTGCTCATGATGAAAAGCAGTGAAGTACTTGGAGTGGCAGAAGGGCAAAGTAGTTAGTTCAGGAGCTGAGCAGGAAAATACTTCTCACCCTTGTTTCTCTTCCAGTCAGAGGATGGGAAAGGATTCATATTCGCAAGATGCTAGTTGGCCAGAGGCTTATAAAAAAGATGAAAGGACAAGCAGCATGTGGGAAGGCAGTGGCGAGGGACCTTGAGTTTTTGAAGATGACCTGCTTGCGACTGCCCAGAATCAGTCCTTTATTGTCCCTAACAGGGTTTTCCAATCACACTTTCTGAACAGTGGCAAAATCAAAAGAGCAACACGTGGGTAAGTACCTTTACCAGTAGCTCAGCAGAGGAGTTTAAGTGCTTTTCTTAAAGCAAAGTATACCCAGTCTTGCAAATGTTCACCACTTTGATACCAACTGAGAGCTGAGAATGTTAAGGCCTCATGAAAATGACAGCAGTAGCGTTACTGGAAAAATGCCATTTTAAATTAATTTCAATTTTCTGTTAATTCCCTGAACCCAACACAGATCTTTGATCCAAATGCAACAATACATAATTTTCAATATAAAACAGAACATTATTACGCGAGATTGTACAATATGCTATTTTCAGAAGAGCTCCTTTCCTACTCCCCTTCCCCCCGGTATCATCTCTGCAATTGCCAAGGAATGGCATTCTGGGCAAGGGATTGGGCTAAGGAAGCCCCTCTAACTACTGGCTCCAGTAGCTCCTAGGATGGCATTAGCCCATGATTACCTTTTCCTCACCCAGACTGTGCCTTTACAAGGGAATTTTGGAATCCAGCTGGCTTACAAGGCATGGAAAGAAAGGCCTTCCAATGTCACAGCTCGGTATCTAGAGCATGTCTGGTAGCATTATTCTCAAATCACTGTGCTGCACTTCATGTTAGAACATCAAGAACGTCTAACTGTGGCAAGACAGGCTAGTAGTTTTAAACTGAGTACTTACAAAAATGTGTGTTTGGGCTGCACTGTTATGATGCTGACATATCAGTACGCGGCATCTCCATCAATGCACCAAGCAGCCCAGCACCTCCAGACTCCTGGTGTGCAACAAGTTCAGCGCG
>Ga0181612_143004_pt1 | contig 13363 bp, 9 predicted proteins | sample HoacroProtozoa21_FD_119630 | JGI IMG/M metagenome (GOLD analysis project Ga0181612, IMG submission 119630) | Hoatzin crop microbial communities from Cojedes, Venezuel. Combined Assembly of Gp0051906, Gp0051904, Gp0051908
ACAGAAAGTTCTCCCGGAGGCCTGTTCTCTAATCGCTCTGAAGTAACATCTGTTGTTCTATAGAGGTCAATATAGTTCAGAGCAAAACAATGAATTATGCTTGGTGATGTCCCCAAGGATGACTTTAAGGCAGTAATTGGTAAAGAAGAGATGACTAGAATTAGAAATTAGTGGATCAGAATTTGTTTGGTGGAAATAACGCCCCATTTCTAAATGAGAAGATGACATACTGCTCACTACCACTTTCTGGCATCCGTCATTGGTAACCAGAGAGTCAAAATTGGCATCTGGTATTTGGAGAGTTGGGGGGCAAAGGAAGCAAGTCCTGCTTTCATGGCTACCAACCTGCTTTCCTCCGTCTGCCCGACCTGTCACCACACTGGGCTTTCCTCATCATCATCTTGAGGAACATCTTAATCAGTCCGGGATGGAAAGATGGACACATGTAAGAGTATAATCTCTTTGTCTAGCTCCTGAACTCCACCGAAACAGGAAGGTTTGGGTTTTTTCCTTTTCCTCATCCCTCTTTTTTTTGTTTCCAGAGAGAGTGCATGCTGTAATCATTCATACGGCTTTTCTTTTGCATCATGACTGTCAGCGCCCGAAGGAAAACCTTAAATTGCCAAGCACTGCTGTAAATTAGACAGGCTGCTGCATGGCTGGTTGGGCATTGTACTATGCATGCATTTCTCTAGCTGAAAACAAAAGGAATCAAGAACTGTGTTGAAATGAAAGCTCTACATTTCTGGCTGCTTGAAATTCTCTTTCTTCATTTCTGCCCCTGTAATAGAACACTTTGAAAGACAGCATTTACTGCTTGACACTAATCAGTCCAATGTTTCTGTACCTTGAAACTCCAAAACTTGCTTGATTATTAAATGCCATACCACGCCAGGGTCATATTTCACCATTGCACTCTCAACACCTATTTATTATGTAAATATTATCACAGCAAGCCCACTGCGGTGGAACAGGGCTTTCATCAGTGTTTCTGCTTTCATCACTGTTGCCCAGACAGTGTATGAAGAAAAATTCATAAGCAGCAAAGCAAACAAGGAGAATGGCGTGACTTGGTGTTGCAGTACGGTGACAACCAGTTCACCTTTCGCCACTCCAGTCTTCCTCTTCTATGGGTGACGGAGCTGGTTGCAGAAGAGTGTGTTGGCTGAGGTTGGCTTAAGGAGTCAGGACACTTTTTGCTCTTAAATCTGTGATTGAATTTATGGGCGGTATTTGTAGCGAGTTCTCACCATAAGCAAAATGGGAAGTGCTCATGTCTTTTGCAAGCACGCTGAGATTTAGCTGAAGTGTTTGGTGAACAGGTTGGGCGGGATTTTAGCCTGGTTGGAGCATTTTGAAATGTAAACAGAGAATAAAAAAAGACCTGATCAGAAAATCTACTTGACCTGTTTGTGAGTTAAAGTTTGTACTTTTTCTGGATCTCTCTTTCTCAGAAGTCATCCCTTGGTTTTGCTGAAGGGAAGGTGCAGTTTCTGCCACATTTCTGGTGTCGAACAGAAGGGATTGTGCAGACAAGAAGACTTGAGAGACAAAAAGCTTGGCACCTGTAGGACTTTGCCCATTCACTGTAGGAGTGGAGGACTGGCTAAAACCTACTGCCCAGCAATCTCAGCTAAAGTTCCGAGTGCCCAGGGAAAAAGGAGTTGATGTGGTTGAAGGAACAAACAAGGATGGACGTCAGTATCTATGTGTTTGTTCGTGTACTTCCGTGGTTATTTTCTGTGTTAATTGAGTAATTTTCTGAGAACTATATGATTTGCATACAATCAATACATATACAATACATAAGCACTGAATGAAAGGGAAAAAAATTATTACAAATTTTGTGGCTGCAAGATAACATTGAAGACTATGACGTGAGACAGCTATTAGAGCCACTTAAGACCAAGACTATTCAAATATATATTTTTCTTTCCATTTGTGATGTGTGATGAAGGGAGCCATGTCTGATGTTACAAAAACTATATTTAATTCCTGCTGTGCATCTTCAGACAGATCACAATTATATTATCTGTTTGGGAGAAAACAATTGAAACTAGAATGGATTCAGCCTTTATGAAATGAAAGCCAAGGTCTTAAGCCCGATCTCTGTGACACACCTGGAAGCATTGGCTTCCCATTCTGGACCTCAGGAAGGCACTCAGTCCAGCCTTTTGCACTAAAGCAGGACAGGTGTAGCTAGACTGGATTGCGGTCATGGATGGTCGATAGGTCACACAGAGCCAGCAGGACTGATGAAAAGAGGGAACGCCAGCTTAAGCAGCACATGGTGTTCCCACAACTGACTCTCTCATCCTGGTCCTGCATACAGGCAGATGTGCAGGTTGAAGAGCTGCCTGTGCTGAATCCAGATGGGAGGAGGAGATGGTGCTACGGCCTCCTTCATCTGAGACCACCCTTTCCATGAAAGTGGAGTGTGTGGGATGTTACGAAACTCAGGTCTAGCGTCCAAAGCTAACAACATCAGACCACCTCTAGCTAAACCGTTTCTGATTAAGTTCTTACTAGCAGGGTATGCCACCTTCCAAAGCAGCAGGTTCTGCAGCATCCCTTAGTAGTCCCTTAAACTTTGTCATAATCTTGACAGAAAATTATCCCTCGTCTCCAACTAATTCTTATTTCCTGCAAATTAAGTTGATTTATTTTTGTTCTTGGCTTAGTGACCATGGAGATTAGTTGACGTCCTTATGACAACCATTGACATGTCCTTTCTTGTCTTTGCTTTCCTAGTCTTCAAACCCCAGTTCTATCAACGTATAGACCATATCTGATAATCCTCCTCTTGTTGTCTGGGCTGTTCCATTTTGGGGCACCATGTTTTGAAAAAGCTCTTGATAAACAAGATATAACAGGGGACTCACGAAAGTCTTATAAAGTGGAAAAATTGCTTCTAATGCTCTCTGACAGCTCTGCTAGTGTACCCATTCTGACATTTGTGCTTTTTTGCAGCAGTTTCGTGTCGCTGACTCATCCTCAAGTAGTTATCCCTTTTAGCAGCTGGGCTAATAGCCAGTTGTGCCCTGCTTTATATTTAGGCATTTCCTTTCTCCTTTCTCTAGCACTTTGTAGTTTATAGTGTTTCATTTCACAGATGAAGATCATTTACCCAGTTTGCAAGATCATACTTATTACTCTTGCTGTCTCTAAGAAAGCCCAGATACCTTATGCAGTCTAAATGAAATTATTTCATAATTATTCTGAAGTATGAACTCTAACCTGTTATCCAGGTAATAGATAAAAGCACTGCCTACAGCCAGGCCAACAGTGATGCTATGCAGGATTCTTCCCACCTTAGTGGCAAGCCATCACTAGTTACTAGTTCCCCTTTTGCGGGCTTTTTGAGGGGGCCACTCTCAGGGTGATTTTTATCTATATCTTATTCCCCCAATTTGATTATGAGAGTGTCCTATGTGGCAATGTACGAATCTTTACAGAATTCAAGGTGTATTGTATCTGCTGTTTATTCTTTATTTGGGGGCTGTTTACTGCTTCAGAATACATTAGATTAGTTTGTGATTTATTCTTAAGAAATCCGTGTAAGATATTTATCTTCTTCTCATCTGGACAGCTGAAGTAATTCATTGATCCCCCAAAAGAGCCTTAAATTATAGAATAGGGTTGTACCTCCTGCTCTGTAATTCCCTCATTTGAATGATGAGAAGTACCAGTCAGAGAGAAAGAAACTACAGTGTAGTCATACTTTTATATAGTGCATATAGTTTTTTTTATGTATGTATTTTTTTTATAGATGTACATTTTAAACATATATTTTTGGATGCTTTTGTTTACTGCCTGCATACAAATTGAGAGAAAAGAGTAAAAGATTTCCTCTGCAGATGGTGGTGGTCACATAGGTGACAGTATGGCTATTATTTGAGAAGGGTGGAACGTGCCTCTTGTGCTGGTGGAGAGCAGAGCATGATTTCCTTTGGCTACAGGCATGCTTGAGAAGCTTCTATACACATTTTTTTTTCTCTATCTGTGCTTAAAAATGACCGAGCTTTGTATTATTGCCAATCTAAGACTGTTCTATCGCGTAGCGATAATCCCTAATTTATGTACATTCTGACATCTTTGACCATCTGTGTGTAAACCATGTTTTCTTGACTAGCTTTGTTTTTTAATTCTTGTATAATATGCCGTTTATAAGCTTTCAGCAGGTCTCGGTAAACAGAGTCAGAGTCTCTAAAAAGACAGCCTGGACTGTTGATTTGAGCCAGAGGGTTTGGGGTGTGGAAACCAACCTGGAGTGGGGCCCTGGTGGGTGGTGGGGAGGAGAGCAGCCTCGTAGTAGGGTTTGTGAAGCCAAAATGCTGCTGTGTAGCCCTGCCATGGGTTGATTCTAGTGCTTTTTGGTAAAGTACCAAACACAATGTGTGGCTGTTACTTTGAACACTCGTTTACCTGTTTATGTTTGTGTACGTGAGATACGAACTGCTGAGCTGCCCTGCCTCTGAAAGGGGAGCCTTGCTGCTCAAGAAAAAAGTTGCTGTTTCCTAAAGTCTCCTGGTGCGTTTTTGCCATGTTGAGCAAAGAAATAAGGAGCACGTGTACATCTTCATCCCTCTGGGCAGTTCTCAGCCTTCACTGAATTACGAGCTTGGTGTATAGTTGTGTTTGAAGTCCTTAATTCTGTAACAGTCCCTAATCCTCACCTTCCCAATTATCCAGGTGTGACCACTTTTACTCATAGAGGCAGCCCTGTTAGCAATGCCAAACACAGAGTATTGGCATTTCTCTAAGAAAAATCACTGCCAAAAAATGAGTGCAAGTACAAATAAACTTCCTTGGGAAAGCAGCATCAGTGTAGGCAGTAAAGAAGTTGCTGAAGTGGAACAATGCAGTAAACCCGATGTTGATTGGATTTAAGGTTCTAATGGCTTTCCCTTGCACATGAATCTCATATCTATTGTTAACTTTAATGAGACTTACGTGCCAAGCCTGCAAGGAGAATAGGTCCTTAATTCATCTCGCCTCCGAACAGTTTCATGAGAAAGTATTCCCATGTCTTTCTGTTGAAATTTCAGTTGACAGTGCTAACACAGGAACAGACCTTGCAATGAGGAATTCACCTCAGATCGGGCAGCTGCGGTGAGAAACGGTTCCCCGGGTAGATCCGAGAGACATGTGCCGACTAGTGCGTGCCTAAAGATCAAAAGCTCGTTAGCTCCTGCTCGCTCCCGCACTGACTCTGGGTAAATGACTTTCTTTGTTTTTCTTCCCTTTATTTATGAAAAGGAGGATAATTTGTCTTTATCTGCCTGAGAAAGCTATTGTAAGATGAATTAGAACTTGTTTGTAGAACTCTATGCGTGAGGTGTTTTATCTGCATGTTATTGTGAACTCCACTCCTTGCTAACCTGATCAGCATTTCTCTGAACTTTGATGTTAAACTTCGGCCTACAAATATCTTACGCAGTGCTGTAAAAATGAATACCAGGTGAGAAGTTTCACCAAATTTTTGCAGTGGCTTAATGATTACATTTATAGTAACAATCCTACAAACCCAGAATAATTGAAAAACAACCGACAAATCATTTGGAGCCTGGAAAATCCTAATTTGTGACCACTTTCTACCTTCATCTTCATAACATTTTTAATTTGTTTCTCTTAATTTTCATGCTAATTTGCTCTGTGTGTTGCAAAAGCTACTTCAGCCTGTTGGCAGCTCAGGAATGGGAGCAGACCTGTTGATCCTTGGCAGCAGGTGAATGCCTGGAAGAGCCGTCCACATTCATGTTTCCCTGGCAGCCAGCAGTTCAGCCAGGCCTCTTTGCGGAGCTTTTCTGGGGGAAATTCCGAACTTATTTTCAAACTTCTGAATAGCATTTTAGCTTCAGAATTTCTTTCTGTTCCCAACACCCTGGGGGTTTGCCTGCTGGCTGCCTTGCCTCCAGAATGTAGATTTTTTTTTTTTTTTGGCTTGATGGTGGCATTGTTTAGGAACTGTTCAAAAACCTTACAACCATGTAGGACAGGCAACAAAGAGAACCAAATTATCATTTTAAGATGTTGAGGTACTTGAGGAAGTTAGGATTTCTCTCCTGAAGTCATTCTTAGTTGCTATAATTGATGTAAATATTTCTTTAGTTTTATGTAATATGTATTTGCGGTCAAAAATATTCATGGATATCAGTAGGGAAACACGACCTGTGGAGATTGCTGTTGTTAGCAATATAATGCCAGTTCTAGAGTGCTGTTAGTATTAATGTATGACATTTGTTAACAAACAGTACTCGAGAGTCATCAGTCGTTGGGAGGTCTGCTGTGGTTGTTTTGGGCTGGTTTGGCTCTTTCACTAGCAGAGCTTAAGAGCCTTATCATTTGGGATAACATTAAATTGCATTCTCTAAACAAACCCTGCACTCTTTCAACTGAAACTCTAATTATTGTGAGTTGAGTTGGTGATAGCTCTTTGGCAAAAATTATTTTATTTTTCACTAATTACAATGCTCTGAGGTCTCCTAACTGAAACATACTGAATTATATATGGACTGTCAATCATGTTTTACTTTTCCTGTACTCTTGCTACATTCCTACTAAGAAAAATAAAGTAAATTATAGATTGTCACTTCCTTTTGTCGATCGTACAAGAAATGTCTTCAGTCAGTAGTTGCTCAACTTCTGGCCAGTAATGATTCCTATAAAGCATTACATGGGTGCCTGAAGTATTTCTCTCAGATTGGATTGTTTTTGTGGATATGGATGACAAGACTGGGGTTTTGCCTTGTTTTTCTTGTATACAGCTTTACTGGGGTGTTTGTCTTAACCATCAAGAAGCAGGGAAATTCCAAGAGCATTTCTGTAATAGCTGTTGGCACATACATATTGGAGCAAATGATAATTGTGGTAATTTCTGAATGGTTTTGCTCTGTTGGTTTACATCAGATTAAATGGTGGATGGGGATATGTCTTTGTGAGGATCAATTCAACAGGTTGGGTTAGTTTTTCATCAGGATACAGAAGGAAGCCCTAGAATCATGGGGAGATATCCTAGAACTGCTCTAGCACTCCCCAGAGTCCCCAAGAAGACTCCAAAGCCAGGAGTACCTGGGATGCCACCGGCAAGGCCTGACACACAGCTCGCATGGGAGCTGTGTAGGGTTTCGTTGTGCTGTTGGAAGGCACTAACTGGAGGTGAGTCCAGCTTAAGTAACAGATGACTCCCTTGTGGTCCAGTTCATTGTGCAGACTTCCAGCGTCCTTTCAGCTTTTCTGTAGGTTGGTCTAAGAGATGGACTGGAGACACACACTTGTCTGGGAGTGCCTCTGTGTGGGCTCCCACTTGTACGTTGGGCCAGGTGACAATTATCTTCAAAGCTTTTCTTTTGATAGGCCTGTGTCTGGTGAGCAGCACGCTTCAGCTGATAGTGTTCTCTCCTCACGGTCCTCTAGAAGTAGATTTGTGAGCTTGATGTTTTAGCAGAGATGGTGATGAGAAAGACCAGGTCTTTGTTTTAAGGATTAAGCAGGATAATCATAACTTTCAGCCCCTGAAGGACAAAACACAAATTTTACTTCATAGGCTTGACCTACTCTGGAACAACACTGAGACTCAGAAAAGATGTAGTCATGTTGGAATACGTGCATTTTAGGATGTATTTGGGATAAATTGTATCCTATATGTGAAACTAGAGTGTGAGCACAAGAGATGGGGAACTTGATACCTAATGAGGATAAAAGTTAAAGACTATGTATTTTATAAGTGTGTTAGCTGGCAGAACAAAATGATGAAAGGACAGAAATAAGAGGGAGCAAAAGAAGTGACAATGAGAAACACAGGCGAATGTGTTATTGCCAAAATTAGCCAGCTGAATCGATCTCAGTGTATCAATAGATTAGCTAAATAAAATGAAGTACTCCCTAAAGTTACATGATTTAGTAAACTGCAGTGCATCATAACCAGATGAAGCCAGTTTACTTACACGCTATTAGTTAAGGCAAGGATGATTTCACTGATGTAACAGCTTCCTTTCATATCTGAAAAAAACACCTGTATGATGCAGCTTGGATACATCTGCTTTTCCACTGTGGGGAAAAAATATGTGCTTGCTAATGGAGTAACCTAGAAGAGAAGACGTGTTCCCAAAGTAACAATACAATTTCTTAAATAATAGAGAAATACTAAAAAAAACCTTTAAAAAAAGACCAAGTTGTGTAATACACCTTTCAAAAGTTTGTAACAACCATGGGAGATTTAGAAGGTAATTGAGATATGGGAGGAAAAAAAGGAGAGAGAAGAGAAATCAGAGAAAACTGGTTGCTGATTTGGTCTTGGGGTCCCATGCTTCTCTCTGTTGTTGGCTGTTTTTCTCTCTCATCTTGTTCCTTCATTGAAAGCAACAAATCATAAAGTTTTGGTTAGAAGAAGTAGCAACAGAATATCAAAATAAGTTGAAATATGTGAACTGTTAGGACAGTTTTGGGGTGATGCACTGGCATTATCCTAGGGATATTATGGGTTTTTATTTTTCCCAAGTGCATCTGTGCATTCCCACTTAGGGGATCTGGCATGGAGCTGTGAACTTTTTATTGAAATGTTGTACAGTTATGAAATCGAGCCTAAAAAGCTGAGGTTGCTGAGATGGCTTTGATTTAACTTTTCTGTATGTATGATGCATATGGCAGAACCCTGTAACTGTTATTTGTGAAGTGACAGACCTGCTTGTTTCTAACTCTTCTCCTGTTTTCCGTCCTCTATATCTTGCCTCATATGTTCTCTGCTTCATGTCCATTCCTATGGACATTCTCGTAGCTGCAGTGACCTTTTTCTATATCTCTTTTCTATATTCTCCTGTTCTCTTACTTCTGTTCATGTGCACTCTTTTTTATGTCTTTCCGTGCTATTCTGTTATTTGCTAATTTGTCCCCTTCCCTTGCCCTTACTCTTTGACTCTTACAGTATCTCTGTACCTCTTTCTCACTTGTATGCTTTCCAGTCAGGTTTCGGCTTTGTCTTTCTACTCTGTTTGAGATCAGCAAGGGAAGCATAGAGGAAAGATCTTTTTGACCTCAGTTTCTGTGCCTGGGACTCCCCTGATCACAAGACATGCGAAGAGCAATTTAGAGGTAAGTCCTAGCTGAGTTCTATATCCCCAGCTTGGGATATGCAGAGTAAAACAAATGTTCTCTTGCAGTTGTCTGATGAGTATGTGTGAGAAATGGTTCTTTCTCGTTGAAGATTTTTAGCTTCTCCTTTTCTGAAATGCATGATTAGTTGTAGCTTTGGGTAGATCAACAACATCAAACATCTGAAGTAGTTTCTACAGTTAAGGCCAGAGTTGGCAAAACTGCAGTTGGATACAGTCTGGCAGAACATTTCTTCTGCTGCTTTCTTAAGGGCTTCTTCAGACTAGATGCGTGATGTGTCAGATCACCTGTGTGTGGAGAAGGTCATTTCGGTGCTCCTCATGTGAGCATGATATGTCTGATCATGTGAAGAAGCCCACAGATACATGCTGCTTAATATGATGGGGCTGCCTGTGTGTTGGTCACCCGACAGGAAGGGGATTGGGATTGGGGTTGGGACAGACTGTCCTTCGAGGTCCACATAGCCCATCCCTGCTGAAAAAGATAGAGTGTCCCATTGCAGGGGGAAAATTTAAGCTTCTGTTCCCTTTCATGATTAGTCTCATAGGCTCTTAGTTGGTGTTTTTTTTTTTTTCTGAAGTAAACTGGTAAGCAATAAATCATCTGCATCTTTTTTCTTTTTTTTTTAAGCTAGCTGACAGTTGATTTCCTTCCTCTTTCTCTTTGAAGATCTGAACTCTTCTTTTGTAGTTGTTTGTTGAACTGTTGGCCCAAGGTCTAGTAAAGTTCTCAAACCTTTGCAGCCCTGTGGTTACAGAACGTATTATAAGATCTCAGGAACTGAGAACTCACGCCAGAAAATAAACAGCTATAACAGCAGTACAAAGAGCAGGGTTTTCTTTATTCTTTTGCACACAGGTTGGTGGTTGCCAAATATCCGCATCAGATTTGGGGCCTGAATTGCTTGATCTTCTGTTTAAGATTTCAAACAAAAATTGTTTGTGGTTAACACAGTGCAAAACACGTATGTGTTTCCAGTAGTTCTCTTCACTAAACTTTTTTGCAGGTCTTTGAGCTTCCTCTCTGGTCTTCACAAGTTACATAAGGAGTTTTCATCAAGTTTGAATTCCTCAAGCACTGAGAGACAGGAGGCAGAGAAATTAAGCTAGACTGGCCTTGCTCTCATTGGCAATCCTGCCTTGCTGTTGGCTTTCAGTAACCATTTGTTTGACCATATTTTTCTTTAGTAATTGAGAAAACCAGCTCTGGGTTGCTTTAATTGAGAAAGGTACCTATCAGTAGAGAACATGATATGCATTATGTATGTGTGGTGCTGTTTTACTGACTCTTACTAGTCAAAGAGGATTTGTATGAATTTCGTTAGATGCTTCTGACTATTCCAGCCCAAATGAATATATAGGGACTTTATATAAGCATATGCAAGAAGTGTTGAAAGAATATTGGTAAGGTTATGAAGTCAGCGCCTCAAAAGCTAGGAAATATTTGGATATTCTGTGATACAGGTAGCTTGTCCAACTTGAATTCCTTTCTTTCCTACAGATGCATTAAGACACAGCTCTTGGTTCAGGTGTCCATGTAGAAGTCTGTATTACACCATTGGAGTTGTGCTAAGGTACCCTGCCAGGTCTTCAGCTGCCTTGTTGGCACAGAGTCTGACACTGGGCAGCGCTACCGGCTTCTGTCCTCTCTTTGGAGAGGACGTGTCAATCACAGAGAATATGAACATATTTCCTGTGAAAGGATGCCAGGCAAATTGGTGAAGTGCTCACCTGTAGAGCACAGGTCATGTGTAGATGCTGTGGCAGATCTGTCAGCCCTGTGTCTTGTCCTCTGTTGTCTCAGATGGTAGTAAGGATCTCTCTTCAGGCAACTGAATCATAGAATCATAGAATGGTAAGGGTTGGAAGGGACCTTAAAGATTATCTGGTTCCGACCTCCCTGCCATGAGTAGGGACATATTCCACTAGACCAGGTTGTTCAGAGCTCCATCCAACCTGGCTTTGAATACTTCCAGGGAGGGGGCATCAACAGCTTCTCTGGGCAACCTGTTCCAGTGTTTCACCACCCTCATGGTGAAGAATTTCTTCCTAATATCTAATCTAAATCTGCCCTCTTTTAGTTTACAGCCATTCCCCCTTGTCCTATCAATGGCACCCTTCATATCCATTTACTATCTTATAAGTTTAAAAACTAGGTCACATGTAAACGCCTGTGGTGAGACACCTCAGTTTAGGTGTCTTAATCGTAGTTGACTCCTGCTCATAATTTCAGATGTTCCAATCCTATATCTTCCCTTCCTTAAGGAGGAGTTGATCCTATTTAAATTTTTGGAGGTGGGCAATAGTGAACAGACTCTTCTGCCCATTTCCAACAAAGCACATCCTATGCCTTCAGCCGGTCCCCCACTCTGCACTGTCTCTAGCTTGTGACTGCTTCTTAATCACAGTTTCCATTTTGTGGATATCTGAACTCAGTTTCAAACCCCTTGTCCAGCAAGTGTTAGATTCTGTCCTCTACCTGTCAGTCCCTTGCTCCTTTTGAGATATTTCTAGACACCGTAGCTGCTTACTAGCTAGTCTGGCCAAATTCTCTCCCATACTCCTCCTCCTCTTTCTTTTTTTGAGGGTGTCAGTTGTTCAGCCCCACTGCTTCCAGTGCTTGTCCAGTGTTAACTGTCAAAGTCCCTGTATAATGTAGCTGAATTCACGTGCATTTTTGTAAGGGGAGCAGAAATGTTTACCTGATGCAATCTGCCCTGCTAAATGAGAACACTTTGACCCAAACCAAGGAGGAGATTGAAATCTCCCTCTAAAATTCACCAGAAAATCGTTTCTTGTACAGAAATTACATATTTTCTGCAATATTTTTTAGAAATGGCTTAAATATTTTAGCTGAAGTTTTCCCAGCCAGTTCCTGTTTGGGGCAGACGCGGCTTTGGAAAATTTCTGCCCTTTCTCATTACAGTTTGGCAAGGCGTAAAGGCAACTTAAAATGGGTTGTTAAAATAGGGATTGCCAAATAGTAGATTTAGATGCAATCCATGCTTTGAGCATGTGGCTGTAACTGAAGCCATATATCAAGTTTATGACTTTACAAATAGTTTTGTAAGGTATCAGAGCTGCTGACTTGCTGGGCAGCTTTCTGAGTAGCAGACACAGGAGCTGCCTCTTAGTGGTTTTTTTTTAAACTGAAGAAATTTAGTAGTGGGGTAAGATTGCTATGGACTGCTCGGTATTGTCCTGTTACCTCATTTCCTCAATATAAAAAAGAGATTAATTTGGCCTGGGAGCTTAGTGTGAGCAGCTGAATGTTTGTGGTTACATCTGGAGGAACAAGTTGATCTGGTGGTTGCTTAGAATAACAAACTGAGTTTCTTACAAAGATCTGTGTGCGATGGCGCTTGTTGCCAATGAGCATATTGTTGTGGGTGTGTATATGTGTGTGAGAGATGGAAACTCAAAGATACATCCCCAAAGTGCTGTGCTTGCTTTTTGTTCCATGTGAATCGCTCCAGTTCTTTCTAAGAGGTGTTCCTCTGTCAGGGTTGGTACTGTCTGTCTCCAAAGGTTTCATGCTAGAAGGATCTACAGCACATTTATACACCCTATACACAGCGACACACAACAGTCACAGCACATTTCACAGCTTCCAATAGCAAGGCTTAGACCTGCCATGAAAACCAAAAGCCACCACCACAATGCGCTACAGGAAGGGGGCTGCAGTAATCAAGAGTGCTACCAGCTTTTTACTTTGAAATTTATTTTCCAGGCAGGAAGAATTTGTTAGATAATTTTCCCAGGTGGCCCTGGAAAAGAGACCACACATAAAAAGATGAAAAACAACCACAACCAAACAAAGGACTTTCACATTGGGGCAGGAAGAAAGCAAGAAGAGGAAATCCATCCTGTCCCAAGCCCCTCCATTGGAGCCGTGCCCTGACAACCCAGGAGTGTACCCAGGAACAACCTGTAAAAAAGGCCTGGGACCAAAGGGCACTAGTAACCTACCCCCATCAGGCTGAAGGAAGCGACGCAAAGGAAAACAGTGAGTGGAAGCGGGTCCGCAATCGGGGCAGGAGGCAAACCATTCCCTTGCCCACCACATCTCCACAGGTGCCTCTGCATAATAGATGTGAGGCTTTAGATGTGGAGGACAAGACGGTGGATGGTGCAGGGGTTGACACATCCACATCAGAGGAGGCACAAAGATCAGAAGGACCTCCCTCTCGTATTACTACCAGCTCCACAAGGAGGAAGAGAAGAGTCATAGTTGTAGGAGACTCCCAGCTGAG
>Ga0181612_106531_pt1 | contig 13361 bp, 16 predicted proteins | sample HoacroProtozoa21_FD_119630 | JGI IMG/M metagenome (GOLD analysis project Ga0181612, IMG submission 119630) | Hoatzin crop microbial communities from Cojedes, Venezuel. Combined Assembly of Gp0051906, Gp0051904, Gp0051908
CCAAACCCAGGACAGTTATTTAAATGATAAAGGACGGAGAATGAATGCATACCATTGTCTCTGCTGCTTTTTCCAAGGTGATCTGGGTTAAAACCGTGCTCTCAGGGTTAATTTTGAGCTGCTTTTCTTTTAAAAATGTTTTTTTCCTTATTGACACAGGGGGGTTGGTTTATGTAATATCCATAATAATTCCCAGATTTCTGTAGATTACAAGGTTATCCCCATGAATGGCTCTGCTGGCAGAGGAATGGGGTCTTCCCCAGCACAGGCTCGACGCCGGCCTCCTGCCCTGCGCCGATGGGGAGAGCAGGGTCCGGCCATTGCTGCTCACCCTCCCGCTCCCCTGGCCGCCTGCAGCCCTTCACTTCTCTCTTTAATTATGGATGCTTAATGCACAGTGCTCTGGGGTGCAATTAAAAACAAATAAAATAAAAAGAAGGCATGGAAAAGTGCAGCCCTGCTCTTCCACTTTTTCCCCTTCTCTGGTTTCTGTGTCACCTTTCCAGCCCCACTGGGGACAGTTTCTGGGGACCACCAGCACCAACCCCACGGGAGCCCAGACCTGCTGCCCCCCTCCTGTCCCCCCTGCGTGGGGGGAGCGGGTCCCACACACACACATAGGAGGTCACGTCCATGCACATGAGTCTGGCAGTGCCAGGGGCTCTCTCCTGTCCCCGTCAGTAGTTTAACAAACCAGCTGAAGAAGAGACTGGACCAGAGCCTAGCTCTCTGAAACAGGTCTCCCAAGCCTGGAAGACCCTGTCCTGGGGACCTGGAGTGATGCCTGCCGCTCTACCACCCCTAAGAGTTGGCAAATCAAGACTCTGACCCCTGAACATTCCAAGATTTGAAATGCATCTGTAATAACCAGGGGGTTTCCCCATGCCTCGGCAAAGGGGCACCAGGCACAGAAGTAGGGGGCAAGACCAAGGGTGGGATGCCAGCAGTCAAGGCAGGTGAGGGAAGGTGCGTCTCTGCACTGCTGCCTCCCGTGCATGCATGCAGGACCAAAGAAAGCCCTCGGGAAGACTTGTTACCTTGGGCTTGGCTGCTCCAGAATAGTTATCTCTCTATACTTATTTTTTTTCATTGCCTCCTTGGGTTTTCTGCTGCTTCTTCCCTCCCCAGCACTTCAAAGGCCCACTCTCCTTCCAGGCACTTTACCACGTCCGTGTTATCTGGATGCGAACGCTCCTAAGCCGCCCCGTTGGCCACTGCCATGCGTGTGGGCAATCAGAAATTTATGATGATGCCGAGACTTTGGGGGGGAGAAAGGCGAGCGCGTTTCTGCCACGAACCACTGCTTTCAGGGATCATTCCACTCGACTGGCTGAGAAGAAAACTGCTCTGATAGAAACTATGTTGTAATAGTTGGGAACTGGATAACAATGCCCTACCGACGGAGCTGATTTATTCTCGTATGCCGGCACGGGGAATTGGTATGCACCAAAGCAGAAAATGGAGCTGGCTTTTCAGAGGTGTTTAAAATCAAGCAGCCCTGGAGTCACCAACCGATTATTTAGGTGATCTTTCGGCAGCCCGGCCGTCCCATTTTGTTAAGGGCGGTGCTATTCTGCAAAGCAAATATTGCACAAGATCAAAATGAAGTCCCCTCTCCCCCATCGCCCCCATTAAACTTTAACTTTGCTTATCAGCTCCCCGCAAGGAAGCACCGGCTGCAGGCTGTGAAGGTGCCAGTGCCTCGCAGCAGCACCTGGGAATGACTGGCGGGGAAAGCAGGGAAGTTTAAGAGCAGCGGCCTGAGTGATGATGAGAGGAATGACATATGTTATGGATTTACTCAGAAATTTAAGAACATCTGCCTAGGTTTGCTTTGGAAAGAAAGAAAGGAGGGGGCTGCGTGAGAGCGAGGGCTGGGCATCACTGCCCATGCTCGCGGCGAGGGATGGGAGAGCGGCACAGGGTGGGTGACACAGCCACCGACGGAGGGGTATGGAGTCACCCCGCCTCACCGCGTCTGGGTGTTAGACGTGGGCACCCCCACACGTGCCCGTACCGCTGCACCTGCGTGACAGCGGTGCAAGCGCACACCCTCGCTCTGTCACGTCTGCATCCCGTAGGTGGGTGTGCAACAAGCTGTTACTGACACGTTGTGGGGGAACATGTGTAATCTGTGTGCATGCACGCTTTCTCCCGGGACTTTTACCCCCGTGGAGACACAAGGACTGGCAGAAAAGTGGCTGCTTGAGGAGGGCAGTGACTCCAAAGGCATTAGCATGGATGAGCTGCTCTGCTCGCCTGCAGGCGGAGAGGAGCTGCCGCCGGCTCAGCGTCCACCCCTGGCACATGTTCCTGGGACATGTTTCTGGTGCACATATCTCATGCTCAGAGGTGCTGTGCCACTACCTCAGACCAGCTTATTCTGCAGGGGAAAAAAACCAACCCCACCTGTGCAGGGAGCAGCGCTCCCCAGTCCTCCGGGCCATGCCTTAGAGCTGCCTGCTACTCCGGGCTCCGCAGCGGAGGGACGGGCAGCAGGCAGGAGGCACGGCTGCCCGCCCAGAGCAGCGTTAGTTCCTGCAGGCGGGTCTCAGCTGGGAGGAGTGATCTCCATCCCAGGTCATTTCTCAGTCTCTTACCTTGGTTATCTTCAGGGAAAAGGGTAGGACAGGGTTTACAAGCAAGCCTGAGGAGCATGGCTGATGTTGCTACCAGAGGCAAAACAGAAGCAAGGAGGCTGAGAACTGCTGTCATGAAGAGCTGAGCAGGGATGATGTGTGATGGTGTGTGCTGGGAAGGGCTTCTCAGGCTGAGGGATGTCAAGGAGACATCCTGGAAGGGCTGGGTGTCGCGTTTTGTTCAGGGGACGTTTGCCATAATACGTTTTGACGGGTCTGAAATTGGTCCTACGGAGGCCAACAATGAGGGTGAGCAGAAAATCCCCCCCCGGCACCCGCGTGCCAGCGGTGACCTGCTGCTCAGCTGATGCGGGGAGATAAGTGCCGCCAAGCTGTCACTCTTCCCGGCGGCATCCGCGGTTATTTCGGCTGAGCGGTGCTGCCGTGGCAGCGAGGAGATCCGGGGCTGCACCTCACGGGGCTGGCTGCCAGCGGGAGGGGTCTCTGCCCCCAGGGAATTGGAAGAATTAGTATAATTCTGGGTGTCAGATTTGGTTTTCTAGGGGAGGCGGTGAAAGCCATCACACAACCGGCCGGTCCGTGGCCCTCCCAAAGGCAGCGCATTGCGTGGTGCGGCAAATATCTTCCAGTTACTCATCCCAACTGGATGCTGTTTTGCGAAGTGACGTTTTACAGTTATTCGGATGCCAATTCACCCAGATGCTAAAAAGCAATTATTGCATAGTTTTTTGTTACTCTGTTTTCCCCGGCGTACTTTGTGCAGCTGGAGTTGGCTTATGCGATAAATGGACGAGGTTCAAAAATATGACTCCTCTGAACTTTTTAACCTTACACGAAAGGGAGGAATTCTGAGAGCAATGGATAAAATTCAATTAACTGAGATGACAGAAAATAATCTACTAAGCGAATACATCAGGCAATTGGAAGCTTTCATACCTTTCAAAAAGGAAATAACCTATTTCTTTCCTTGTTATCTAATGACACAGGAGTTTATTTCTCTGGAAGCAGTTACAAATCTACCTAATGGGGCCTAAATGCTGTTGCCAGGCAATTAGGGCTTTATTGTGTGGCTAATTCTTTCATTTCCGTCACAGGTGATTGTCGTTACAAAACGCAGGACTCACGAGCTGTCCCCTCGGCCGAGAGCCTGTGCTTGCACATCGGCACACGCGCGTGCACCTGCGTGTACGTCCACGCGGGTATGCACACGTATAGCTTTGTGTGTACGTTTGCACGGCCGTGGTCTGCAGTGAACAACGTGGCTCATGCATCGCCTTTCAAACCGCCCCTTCCCCTGCCTGTACCGGTTAGCCCCGTCCGTACGGCCATCCACAGCGTCCTTCCCACGCCTGCGTCACGGGAACATGGGGTTCCCCATGCACCACTGCTTCCATTGCAGCAGGGGAACACCGGGGAGGGAGGGCACAGGTTCTGGGCTGGGTGCAGCCCCTGGCACCAGGGAAATGCCTGGCTACAGCAGCTGCAGCAGGTTTTGGGGAGGAAGGGGCTCCATTTCTTTCCCTAGTTGAGTTCTGTATTCAGCATCACAGCTGATGGCGCAGATAACTGCCAGGGCCCAGAACGCACGGGCGATGTGATCCCCTCCTCGCTTGTGATCCGTCTTGCAAACTGCCCTTCTTGGGCTGGGCTTTGTTTTCTCCCAAAAACCTGCGCCCGCCACTTGTGCTCCCATCAGGGGACGATGGGACACTCAGGGAGTAGCTGGGAAGTTTCTGCACAGATGGATACTTCTCTGAGCTCCCGAAAGCAGGGTTTCCTACAAACGCTGATCCCAGGGAGAAAGGCGAGGCCGATCAGAGTAACACACTTGCGTGCCAATAGCTTGCCAAAGCTACAGAAGCCCTCTGAGAAGAAACCTCTGCTCTGTCTCCAGAGGCCGGTGGGGATGGTGGGCAGCTTGGCTGGAGGGCTGGGACAGCACGCATTGTCCCTGGAGCGGTGCGGACTGCTTGCTGTGGTGGCTCTCTGGAGCCCATGCCGGTCCCTGCTGGGCTCGCGGGGCTGCAGGAGCTTTTGAGAAGAAGGCATCAGCTGTGACTTTACAGCCAGAAATTACTTGATTTTTTTCTCACTGAAATATTTTATTATGTTGAAAAGTAAGTGTTGGCCAAACCAGACACTTCCAGGCAACGAAGTTGCCCAGGGCTCTGCACATGCATGGCTCCTGCCGACGGGCATTGCTGGCTCACGAGCAGCAGGGTCGAGGGCTGGGGTGGGCTCTGCAGCCCCCAGCCCCCTGCAAAGAGGGGAGAAACCCTTCCTGGCAGCGGGGACGTGTAGTATTGTAGTATGCCTGGAAGCACCAAGTGTCTGCGAGTGCTGGGGCTTGGTGAACCTGGCCAGGATGCTGCCGTGGGGAGAGGACCATGCTGCCGGCGGTGCCTTGCCCAGGCCCTCTCAGTTGGGGTGCCACCACCCTCCCTGGGCCACGTCCAGCGGCATGGGCTGCTCCCTGCAGCCCTCCGTGGATCTGCCAGCTGGGGGCATGCTGAGACAGTGGGAGAGCCGCTGCCATGCTGCATGCTGCCACTGCTGCTGTGGGTCCTCACTGCCAGCATCCTCCCACTCGCCACCAGCATCCCCCTGCTCGTCACCAGCATCCTCCCGCTCACCAAGCCCCGGGACAGCATCCCCCTGCTCACCGAGCCTCAGCCAAGGCATCCTTCCTTGGAGCATCCCCCGCCTGCACCGCCCGGCGTTAGACGACACGCTGCTGGGCTGTTTTCTCTCCTTTGATGGTACTGCCTGTAAGTTGCTCTGGCAATCATAAGGGGTTTCTAATTAAAAGTACCAACAGGGTAAAAGCTTCGGCTGAAACGCAGTATTCAGCCGTTCAACGGAATGCTGCTACCGCTGCAAACTGGCCATTTCCCTCTGAAATGCTTCCAGCCAAGAGACCTAAAGGCAGCTTTTCTGGTGGGCAGCAGCGCGACCACAAGTTGGTGAAGGAGCAAATGCAATCATTGCAGCGCCCTGGAGCGAGCGGGGGGGACGGGACACGGGGCCTCATGCCTGCCTGTGCCTGCTGCACCGCACCGCAGCCCAGCGACACGGGAAGCGCCGGCTTTGCAGAGCTGAGCTCAGGCCCTGTCCCAGCGTTCGCTGGCTCAGCCCGTGCCCGGCGTGGAGCCCCTCACCGAGGCGACAGGCTAGCCCCTTTCCGAGCCCCTTTCCTGGGGGTAACGTGGCTGCTGTGACCCCATCTGGGGCTCCTGGGGACTGTGTAGCTGCAGGACCATGCTTCGGTGTTTTGTGCCAGGTAGTGGAACAAGCCAGCAGGACTTTTGCTGGGGGCTCCAGCAGACTTCAGAGAGCTGTGACCGCTGGAAGGTGCTGCTGGTGCTGGGAAGCCTCTGTCAGCAAATGGCAGCATGGTTTGTGGCGGTGTTGGGAGCCAGGGTGAGTGTGAGAGCTCGGATGGGAGGAATGGCAGGCTCCACTCCTTCATCCAGCGTGTGTGTACGTGGCTGAGCAAGCTCTGGAGGCAGAGTACGTCCCTCACGCGCTGGAGGCAGCAGCAGCCTTGGGCTAGAAGCCGTTAGAGGCTCTGCTCTGGCTGCTGCCCGTGGGCGGTGGTGGGGTCCCTCCCGCTCTGGTGGCAGAGCATAGCTGGCCTTTGGTGGCAGGTTGGCCACCGCTGCTAGAGACGTGCAGCTGCAAAAGTAGACACAAGCTTTGCGAAATAAGCTGCAGGAGGGGGAAATAAGGCCTGCGGCTGCAGGCAGCCAGGCTTCCTCTCCAGGCACTGAGGCTGTTCTCATGGATGGTGTTGTGGGGCCCGGATGTCCCCTCGGGGTCCTTTGCAGCCGCCCGTGCGATGGTCGTGCTAACCCAGCGGCAGGGCTGGGCGCGGGGGGAGCAGCAGCGAGGAGAGCACGATGCTGCGATAACGGGCTTGCCTTATCGCCCTGGAGTGAGCTGCATTGTGGCGGAGAAAGCCCGTCAGCCGCACGGAGGACTGAAATAACAACCGTTATCTGGTCATCTATTGACTGTCTTCTGTGGCTTACCCTTCTAAAAGGTGAGAGCGCTGTTTGAGGAATTAATGTAGCTACATGGAGGTATTTAAGGCCAGGGTTGCTATTACCAGTTGGGAAGGGCTGCGTTAATGAGACGATACTGCAGCGGCACGGGGAGGGGGAAAGCGATGCTCAGGAGCCCGGGAGCACGTGTGAGGGGAATGAGCTGTTTCGGAGAGGCTTCGGGGACTCGCTCCGCTTGCCTGCTGGTGCCGCTAATGACGGTGAAGTGCTTCCTCTTCTGGCAGCATCCAGGACTTGGGAACCAGGGCTTATGAAGTTTTTAACAACAATAGTAACTTTGAAACATTTAGGCTGTTTTTTTATTTGCTGCCTGGTTTGCTGTTGAGGATTTTAGCATCCTTGCACATGCTAGCACTTTTCTTTTTAAAAAAGAAGGAGAAGTTGAGTTTCTCGGGAAGCCCTGCTCCAGCAGCTGGGGATTTTTGGAAAGCCAACAAAATCCCAACGAACCCTATACTCCTGAGAATGGGGTAAATTTAAGGGGTGCTTGTGCAAAACCCCTGGAGAAGGCGGCTCCGGGAAAGAGGAGCAGGTCAGGACAGAGTCAACCCAGGTTTTCAAAGCCACGTGAGATCCATCCGTGGCTCAGGAATGCCACGTGAGAATTCACAGACTTAACCAGCCCTCCTCCTTCCCCACTTCTGCACATATATTTTTATCTCTTAATTACAGGCTGCCGTATGTACAGGGGCATTTAAAACACATGGAGCTGACCCTGCAAACCTTTTCCAGGGCAGGGAGGGTTTGCCGAATTCCGGGCCCATGTTATTGACAACGATGATTGAAAATAATCCTTCTAAGTCAGTATTAGGGTCAGGCCTTCTGTGTAAATCTTTATTTAGGCACCAGAGACGTCTCCTTTTCAATGCCATAGGCTGTAACAGCTCCTTTATAAAGTAAATGCATAGGGACTGTTAAGTCGCTGGATTATAAGGCTGTCACCCATGCGTACTGAGTCTGCTTAGTCTAAACCTTCCTGAAACTTTCATTAAAAAATGAATATAAATGTTCAATGCGTTCGTAACCCACCCAGCCAGGCTGTTTAAAATACAGCTTTTCCCTGCACACCGGCGCTGGGCACCCCGGGGCCCAGCCAGCACCGCAGGGCCCCTGAGCATCCTCCGGCGGGTTTTGACCCACGGTGGATCGGTGTCTGAGAACGGCAATGACAGAAGTTCAGAGCCAGCTGGGCTCTGAAGTATTTTTAATTAAAGAGATGTGAACAAATCCAAAAGTAGTATTACAGGAGATGCAGGCAGCAGCTTTAAAGCAGTTGTACCCGTCTGAAACTCTGGGTTCTGAATCTGAATCTAGAACAGTTTTTTTCTCTCCGGGTGAGCGGGACCGTAAGCTTGGACTCCCAGGGCGATGGTTTGGGAGTCGCTGTGCAGAGCAGGTCCTCTGCAGGCAGAGGGGACGTTGGAGGCCCTTCCGCGGGGGGTGGTGTCGCAGCGGTGGGAGCAGAGTCCCTCCAGCCGCCCGGGGCGAGCACAGACAGGACCGCAGCGGGTACCGGTGGGGCATCCCCTCGTCCCCAGCAAACACCACGTGCTCCCGGCATCTTCCGCAGCTGGATGGCACCGGCGATGCCGCCCACAGGCTGGGCTCTGCCGGAGGAGTTGGATGGCCACAGTGGGGGCTCCCTGGGAGTCCCTCGTCGTGGAAAAATTGTTGTCAGCATCTCAGGCCGTGACCCCAGGGGCATCCTCCTCCAGCACTGCCCCAGATCAGCTCCTGCTGGCAGGGGGTGCTGCTGACCCCCGCAGAAGAAAGTGGCTGTTTGGGCGAACTCTGCACCCCCTAAAATGCCAGGGTCAGGCAGGGAGGGCACCTGGCCCTCTCGCAGTGGGGACCGGCCCCCGTCTCCCTCCGGGTTTTCCCCCCCGTATCGGTAGAGCAACGTCAGTTTGATGCACACTACGTTGCACAGCTTTCAAAGAGCACTTGCAATCTCCTTATCAGTTGCAAACATTTAATATGTCCAGGTAAATTAAGAGTATGCTTAATTTCTTATCGCACTTTTCACTTCTTATTTTTTACTGAGGAACTTTCTTTTGTGGGAGTTTTTGTTTTGTGTTCTTTTGTTGTGTCAGTCTGCTGATAAAGGCGTGCAGTGGATTGCATTGTGCTGTTAATTTTCCTTTTGGTATGCTTGCTACAATGACTTATTTTGTGTCTGATACATTAGTTATCCAATTTTTGTAAGCTGATTTTACACAAACTCTTTTTACAGCCTGTGCAGCTTTTGATTATGAATGAGTGCAGAGATACACGCAGAAGTATTATTTATATAAAATATATAAGCAGGAAGAATCTTCATAAATCACAAAATGCTATTATCCTCAGGGTTCATGACGGCCATATCTTTTTTTTTTTTTTACGGAAAAACAGAATACATTAAACATCCCAGCCATTCGAAAGGGGCGTTTCAAAAACTGTACAATTGCTCTATTTATTCCATTTGTTTAGTTTAATATCTAAAGTCTGTTTTACACAAATAAATCTTAAAATTAAGACTTAAGTAAGAATTTATTGAGGGAGGCTAGTGTATCTGCCTGTAGTAATATTATGGTTTATGACCAAAGGAATACGGTATTTAATCCTGGAGGGAGAGCTTTCAGAAAGCTATTTTGCATCAGGGTCCGCTGGCGATCTCATGCCTGTTGGGGAGTATCCGGGTGTGTACGGGCACACACGGAGCCCCCCTCGCTGGGAGACTCTGCCGAGGCCGTGCGGCAGGAGCATCGCTGCGCTGCGGCGGCACCTCACTAGATCCATTACAGAAAACCCTTGCTTGGGTTGCACTAATCAATAGCTGCGCCTAACAGTTTACTATACCGTTTAATTAAACAAATTTACCTTTTGAAGAAAAATCCATTGCAAGCAATTTAGATTCTGGTGTATTGCAACCTTTTTTGAGGTTACTAGTGCTTTTAACCACTGTCTAAAGTGCATACAGTGTTAATTAGCATATTTAGGATTAAGTAGATTTACCATGCAGTAATCATTCTCTAATTCAGTAAGAACTATCTCTGGTGAATAGTGGACATTAATGACAGTTGCAAGAGCTTAGATATTACATAATCACTAATTACATTCTGCACAATTAGCGGAGACTCCTCAATGTGAATCGCTAATGGCTGATTCGTGTCAGCAGCCTGTTCTGGCTGTAAAGAAATATAAACAGTCTGCATAATTTTCTGATGGTATTAGCATAGGGAAGGAGGTTATTAATGAAGTTGGGAGGCCGGGAGGAGCTCTGATGGATGGGGTGAGCCCAAAGACGGCATCACCCTGCCGTACCCTGCCTTGATATACACCTGCGCTTCATGATGAACGACGCCAGCGGTGCTGCCTCTCACTTCCAGCCTCTCGGCTCCCGTCAGGCGGCCGGAGGATAAAACTGGCACCTAACGGGCTTCCGCAGGAGGCCCCCAGCCGTTCGATTAAGCACTGAGCCAAGCGGTGCTGAACCGGCTCCTGCACCCAAACCTTCCGTCTTTAGGGATCTTTGGCTCTGTTTATTTGGGAAGAGTTGGGAACGACGCGCAGCCTGCTATGGCAAAAATAAAAAAAGACCAACTGACAGGAAAGCATTGGTTGGTTTACTTTGGGGGTTTTTTTCCACTACTCGGTCTTTGGAAAATAAAAATGCAATAGTTTCTTGCATTTCTGCATTTAGCAGTTCCTTACTTCTAACCATTTTCTAAAACTATGAAAAAATAAAAAAGCTGAATTTTGCATTTACCCCCATCTTGCATGGTGAAGCTGACCACGTAGGGAGAGGAAGTTTCTTATGAGCTGAACGTGACAAAGGTTTTGACGAGAGTGAGGTCGCAGGCAAGCTCCACTTCTTTAAAGAAATAAATCTTTGCTCAATTGATTCTTAGTGATGTTTGGATCAGGTCCACGGTTTCTTACAGGCGGAATTCAGCCTCCCACATTTGTTGTCTAATTAAAATGAGGAATAGTGGTATTAAGCCAGTGGAATTGCTTTGGACAAATCCCAAACTGGAGACCAGCATTGGGCCCCTATACCTTTAGGTATTAGGTATTTTAAATTAAGATTGCATGTGGTTTTAAAAGGCATTGTCAGAGCAAAAGCAATTTAACAAAAGGCAATGTATCTGGCGACTACTCTTCTGCCTGCCAAGTGCTCTTCTCCGCAAGTGCATTGTAGGGATGGCAGATTACATCTCCTGAATATTTTTGTCTGTTGCTTGGTTCATTTTCATAATAATAACTTGCATCCTTCTATATCCTTTCATGTTGAAGGGTTGCAAACTATTACACAAACAGACCCACTCCTGAGATGCAGCCATCTCCAAGGGGAAAGACGAAAGCTTTCAGGGAGCAGGCAGCGGCCGCCCCGGCGGGGGCTGTTGAGCACAGTGCCCTCTGGATGGGGTGCCGAGGGGCTGCTGGGGAGCCCCCGTCTGCAGCGCACCCCACCTTACGCCACCAGTGTATACCTTGGCATGGAGAAACCCGGAGCCGGCGGGTCCCCGTCCTGCCTGCGCTGCGGGGGGGAACCCGCAAAGGGGGCTGTGCTGCTAGCACGCTCTGCGCTCGCTGCTGGGGCAGCACTTGGGCTTGGGGCGGGGGAAATCCAAAGCATAGACAGCCCTTATTTTCCATGTTGTGTATGAACTATTCTGGATCGGTGGAAGTAAGGGCTTTGCAGTGGTGTCGAGCGGGAGCAGTGCACACTGAAGCATCCTTTGCTGCTTTCCCTGTCAGCCAAAACAGGTCGCCTCCTTGTTTCAAAACAAGACCCAAAATACTGTTTTTCTGGGGGCAGAAAAAACGGCTAGCTGCTTCTTCAGATCCACCGTGTCACTGATAACGTGCCTTAGATAACTAACGTGTCCCAGCAGTGACACCTCAAAGCCCTGAAAAATCCTTTGCGAGGCTGCCAGGCTGCCTCCGCCCCAGCAAGCAAGTTGCTCTGCTCGGTTTCACCACACCAGGTAGGGGCTTACAACATTTTAATGTTGTTTCCCAACAGCCAGGATGGCAGAGCGTTCATATTCGAGTCTGAAAATATTGGCCTTGAAGTGCCTTGTCTAGAAACGCTGGTTTTTATCGTTCGGGGCCAGCGGCTGGGCAGACGTGAATTAAGGCCAGCCCAGTGAGCACCAGCAGCGGCAGTGGCGGAGGACGAGGCCAGCAGGCTTTCTGCTACATGTGCTTGGGAAGAGCAATTAAACGGTGCAGACGCAGCGCGGTAAGCGTTGTTTTCAGCTGCAGGTTCTTCGAAACCACGTTCTCGGTGTCGCTGATATTTTTTCCAGCGTTTCGGCCCGGCTAGCGACAGGCCCTCCCTGCCTCCCAACTCCTCCAGCGCCGGTGCTGGGGGGCTGGAGATTAAACGCAGACCCTGGCGTGGGGCGGCATTTCCATAAGTGCTGTTTGCGAAGGCAGGTGCTATTCCTTACATTATCGCCAAAACATTTAAATCTTAATGACTGGCATTGTTGTCTCAAAGACGGTGTTTTTCCTGCTGAGAAACTGCATTAGATTGGAGAAACAGAGCTCATTTCCATTCACTCAGCAGTCTCTCTAGAAATGACATGCAGTGCTTGAAACTGTTTATTTCCAAATTCAGGCCTCCTCCGCATCAGTCATCAGCTTCAATTACCAGTTTTCCGGAGCCGAGCCATCAGGCAGTCTGACACGAGGGTCCAACCTAATTCCCACCTTCTCCAAAGTCAAGAGCATAATGTGCAGATGAAAAGGTGGAAAATAGCCTGGACTTCATTAGCATGCAGAGCCCGGCTGTTCATTTGCTTGCTGCGAATGGAAGTTCTGACACTCGGCGCCTTCTGCAATATGAGAAAAGTCCTCTTCAGAGTATATGATGTCCTTACCAGCCAGGAAAGGTCATCAAAAAGGCAGGCGCTGACCTTGCTCCCTGCTCTTCATGACTAGTTTATTGATTCCAGGAACACCTCATTACATGCCGGATCAACATATTATTGCCATGTTCAGCGGCTGAATTGTTTACAAGTGTCTTTATAACCAGCAAAAGCCTTCCGGATGATGCATGACTACACTCATTTGGATGTGACCTGCCAATTATATGTTATCCGATATGGTGCTGTGTGTCTTGATCCCTGACCGGGCCCGCTGCCCTGCATCAGCACGGGCCCATTTACTACTTCTTTCTAACCGCTCTTTGGGAAAGTGTCCATTAGCCTGTCAGTCTGTAAATATTTTATTTTTTTTTTTACCTCTGCTGCAGGCAATGCGAGCGTTATTGCTCTGTCATTTGCTATGCATGAGGTTCATAATCAGTTGGGGGAAGAGGTTTTTTTCTTTTACGGCGGCGTCTGATAACCCACCCAATTTGCAGTCAGTATGCATGGCGAGCGGTGCGACTTGTTAGAGCCGCGTGCTGGCCCTGCGAGAGAGACCTGTCATATTTTATTCAGGCGCAAGCACTGCGAGGCTGGTGATTTATTTGCGGGAGGGAAGGCAGGAGCAAATCCTCCCCCCTCCCCAGCCTCTCCCTTCCCTGCCTCTAAAGGTCCAATAACTTACCACCCAGCAAATGCATTTTCCTCTTCTACATATTTTTCTGTGGTTTGCATTCTCATTCTCTAAATATATTGCGATGCGTTATTTATCCTCAGTCTACAGCCGGGTGACTTGGCGTAGTTTACACACGCGTAGACACAAGAATTTAAAAAATAAA
>Ga0181612_108773_pt1 | contig 13361 bp, 4 predicted proteins | sample HoacroProtozoa21_FD_119630 | JGI IMG/M metagenome (GOLD analysis project Ga0181612, IMG submission 119630) | Hoatzin crop microbial communities from Cojedes, Venezuel. Combined Assembly of Gp0051906, Gp0051904, Gp0051908
CAGGTTGCTCAGAGCCCCATCCAACCTGGCCTTGAATGTTTCCAGGGATGGGGCATCAACCGCCTCTCTGAGCAACCTGTGCCAGGGTTTCATCACCCTCATTGTAAAAAAACTTCTTCCTTATATCCAGTCTAAATCTACCTTCTTAGTTTAAAACCATTACCCCGTGTCCTGTCTTGCTTGGTGTGGCTGCTACAGTGACTTCACAGATTTCTGTGTTAATTTTCATCTGCTGTCCTAGAAATCACATTCTGTTTTTAGACTGATGGATATTTCATTTTAAGGAAGAAAGTAATTTCAAACTGGAGATCTGAAACCAAATGCTGACAGTGCTATTGAGTCAGACTTCAGGACTTTGGAACCTGCCCAGCAGAGTCACAGCTCTGCCTTGCTGTTATCTCCCAACAAGTCACGTCTGTCCAAGCCCTACCCTGGCTCTGACAGCATCTGCCTCCTCTTTAAGCATGCAACAGCAAAATTGCAGGGCACAGAGGAAAAGAATGGAAAAAATCCATCATTCATGCTTTACCAAATGACTAATCTAAGGGTTTTTAAAAATTTTGTCCTCCAATATTTTCCAAGTTTACCTGAAGCAAATGAAAAATGGATTTTACTTATTGGCCACCAAATTCTTTTATTTTGAATTAATACAAGATACAGAAACAAGATTACTGACTCATAATTACTTCTTAATGGAATGAAAAACAGTGGATTTCTCAAAGTTTAAGTCAAGGACCATAAAAATCCTTCTCTGAACACTTCTGTTAAGAATAAAATCTTTCTCTTCCTACTTAGGAGGACAGTTCATTTTGCAGCTCAAACTAGCAGAACATTTAATTCACTGGGCAGCAGTCTGTGCTTTTACAGTTAAAGAATACATTTAATTTCTTCCCTTTTGGCCAACACTGATGCATATCAAAAATCACCTTGTTATCTGTGTTAATCTGCTCTCGTACAAAATTACAGTTAAGACATCTACAACATTCTCTAGATAAAAAACTTCTGCAATTCAGGATGCTGTCTGTCCCTCTCAAAAGTCAGAGAACAAAGTGTTCTCATTCAATCTAAATGCCATGGATGATTCAGATTCAGTTCCGATTAGAGCCTATGGATTGGAAGCTGCAGATAAAGACTAAGAGATGGAGTTTTATTGTGTACATAGTCTGGGTGGGCACAGCTCTGTTAAATAACTTAGCAAAAGTCTGGCAGTGAGTAAGGAACACCTGTAGTCCAGAACAACCCCAATAACAACAGTTTTCTACTACAGTTGTTTAGCAAGTTTTACCTAAAGCTGAACTACTCCACCCAAACACCCAAAGCGGTGACCTTTTGTTGTTCTACCAGCAACTGCTGCATTAAAGTGTATAAATTTCATCACACCAGCATTCCCTGCTTTAATTTGCATAGGATTAGTTTGTTTTTTCTTCTTAAACTGTCTAAGATTTTATGGAGCTTTAATGAGTAACTAAAAAGGATCCAGACTTGTTAAGCCTCTGACAGATGTTCTTTAATAATATCATCATTCTTGGTCTTTTCAGAGACTAGACAATTGGGATTATATTTTGCGGTCTAGTATTGCACTCCTTATTAGAAATTAACGGTTTCACTAGCTTGTCTCATGAAGATGCTGTGTTGATGGCTGCTCTTCCAACGTCATTTTTGCTGATCATGTTTTTCATTTTTATAAGCACAGCCACACTGTGTATCCGGTACAAGGTTTACCAAACAGTGTCATTCCATAGATGAAATGGTGTCATTAAACCCAGTAGGGTTTTATTGCTGTATACACTTTGATAGCATAATGTCCTTCCTTTGGATATATCAATTCTCTTCACCTCAGCATACTTTTGACTGTTTAGAAATAGGAGTAATTTCCTTTTCTGAGAGCACAAGCATCACATTCAGTTGTATCTCACAAAAATACGTCTGTGAGTTTGGGGAGGAAGTGTGGCAGACACATAGGATAAGAGAAACACAACAAAGCCAAGTACACCAAGGTGGCAAAGATGAAAAGACATGTAGCTAGATAGCCTACTTTAACATTTTTGTTAGAATCCTAAATTTCTTTTCCCAGGAAAAAAACACAATGTTTTTGAGATTGCTTTAAGGAAATCAAGGCAGTGTAAATATCTATTGTTCTTCCTTCTTGGCAGAGCAACCAAACATTCTGGCCACACTTGTGGTATGTCACGTAAATCCCACAGCCCTCCAAACGACACAACACTCATCCTTGAGCTTCAGCCAAAAAGCACCAGCTATCTATGTCTTTGCTTTATCAGCGCCCACAGCTAACAGCATTATGGAATATTTCCACATAACTTCTCTGTAGCCAGAGTAAGGATACCTACTAGAAAAATGCTCTATAATGCTATTACCTTAAGTAGCCCAAGATGCTTACCTGTCTCCCCAGATTCCTCGGGAATTGCCTGGTAAAGTTCCCTTTCTGGAAGCATCCTTGCACTAACAGCACAAACCTCTCACAGATTTCCTTCTCAAGAGTCCCACTGCTTTTTTCATTTCTTCTGAATAGCAACAAAAAATCTCTCTAACAACATTTAAGAGGGGTATTTGCAGAAAAATTATTCTGCCTTTGCATATTTACCTTAATAAAGTTAAAAGAGCCATAAATCTTTGTTTACTTACAAATATGGCTCATTTAGTATATTTTTGTTGTGCTAGTACAGTAGGGTGCATTGAGTGGGCACTTTGTTTCATTATTTACTTACTTAAGCTCAGTGTTAACTCTCTAGCCTGTTTTTGCAGTAATTGCAGCTGACTCTAAGCTATTGCTTATAAGGTTCACCAGGAGGATACCTCCTATCCCAGAATCCAATCAGGTTTTCTCATTAATCAAAGTCCTTGAGAACTGAATGTTTCCTGTTCCCTAATCACAACTGTGAATGCTGTATTAGAAAATCTTTTTTTTTGCCAGCTTTAACCACTTATCCTTTTGAATTGGACAAAACCTGTTCTATTTAACCATGTATTTTTTACAGGACTTAAAATCCATTTAATGGAAAGAGGGAAGAATTTTCCTGTTTCTCTCTCTCTTTTTCTCTCTCTCTCTTCTCCATCTTGTGTGAGGTTGTCAAACAGCCATGTCTTTACCTGGCACCTCACTCAGCAGCACATTTTTGTCCACTTAAGTTCTATCTGTTTCCTATTTTAATATTTTGCTGCTATCTTTTATTTTCTTTCCTTCCTCCTCCCCAGATTTCTTCAACAGAGATAATGAAGAAGAAGGTCAAAGCTCAGCATAAGGATAGGTCTGCATTTACAAGCTGTGCAACACAACAGGAACATATCTGTAGGGTGAAATAATTCTTGCTGGAGAACTGACACCCACACTATACAAGTTTCAAGAGTTTTACTTCACAAGAACACTAACCTGAATACCCATTAACAGCTACAGTATGTTAGTTGCAATTCTGGAATACATCTACCACTTTAATTTCATTGGAAAGAAAACCAGTCTGTGTGTTCAGAGATTACCCCATCATACAAAACAGAGCATGGTAAAAGGAGACATTATGGGGGGGATTTGCTTTCAAAACAGACTCCTGAGCTGAGTTGTTCATGCAGGCATACCCTAAGACACTGAATCCAAAGTAATTCAAATCCTAAACTCACAATTTTCATACAGCCAACTTCATCAGCAAACACACTTAAGGGATGCTGGACCTTAGTTATTGAATAATAACATAACACATTTATCCAGGAGACAAGAAACCTGAGCAGACTTACAACTTCAGCAGCAGAGACTCCAGTCAGCATCTACTGCCACATAGAGTACGTAAAATCCCTGGCTAATGCAGTAAGAAGGAAGAAAGCATACTTGATCCCTTCAACAGAAGACGAGCTATTGCAAGGCCATAAATTCAAGCCTCAGAGGACCACAGCAAATGTAGACTAGAAGACAGGTCACTCAGCTAGGAGGAAAAGCAGAAGGCTTACATTTTGTTCCCACAGTTGTTTGTGTATTTTAAACTGCCCAGTCACTGGCCAGAGAAAACAGAAACCATACTGTGAGCAAGCTTCAAATTCAGGTAAAGTATACAGTTCCCTGTCTGACAGAAAGCAGTAAATTGTATATCAGTCTTGAAGCAATCCTTGTACCTGAAGGACACTTACGCGTGCCACTCAGAGACTTCAGACAGAATTGGGGAACCTTTGCACCTTGCTTTTGGACCACAGCAGAGCAAAGCATGCATTCCACACATCCACCTTTGATTTCTGCAAACACACTAGTGTTCATGCTCAAAAACCTCAAGAATGCTACACAACAGAAAGTAGGTATTTCTAGGGCACTGGAAAATGCTTCCTAGCCCTGGGCATCAGAACTCTATCTGTGTCCTGCAGATACAAAACAAAGAGGTAATGTTGGCTTCTCCCCTGTGACATTTTTGCAGTGATCTTTACTGAAGTCATCAACTTGCAGTTTAGTAGGGAAGTAGGGACTGAGGCACCTACTCTGACTAGTATAATCGCTGCTGAAGCATCAGCATTTATATTCCTCCCTCCTCCCCACCCTTCTTTCTTACACTGAGAAGCCATCAGTTTCTCACATTCTTTGCTTTCAGCTTTCTTTACAGCTAAAAGGCCATGTGACTCACGAGAAGGCTTATAACATCTGTCTCATTCTGAGTCCTAATGGTGGAAAGCAAATTGCAGAGAAGCTAGCAAACAAGAGAGGTGTTGATACTAGCTTTAATTTTAAAAGAACAAATTCTTCTACTAACAGAGCTTCTTAATTAGCAAGGGATCCTTAAAAACATGAGGAAGTTAAATTTTTATGAATTCTCTTTTTAATGGCAAATATTTTTCTTCAGGGTAAAATGCTGGACCGCAGCATTTCATTACTGTATGAAATCAGAATGCCATATAGTAAAGCAAACACAAATATGAACTTAGGAGGAATTCATTGTCAAGTGTATTTGAAAAGGATTGCAGGCACCCAGGGAATGTTTCTGTTTGTTGGTTTAAAAGGCCTTTTAATTTGCATCCAATTTCCTCCTAAATCTTAAAACATTTCAGTGCAGTTTTTTCACACAATGTAGAGTGTGATGCATGCCTTGCACATAATTTCACCTGGGCTCAGGCTTTGAACTAGCTGCCAGTGGTAATGGAATACAAAGCTGTCATGTGTTTCTCTTTTTCAAACTCCAACTATGAGATGAGACTGAAAACAATTACTCTTTTGACTCTCTGTGCTGTGTCACTGGAGTTTGAGTTTCTCCTCTAATATTGGAGAAAATCCTGTGAAGTATCACCATCTGCCCCATCTTCATACTCTCCCCTGGACACCCACTGCTGGCTACTGTCAGAGACAAGGTGTTGTGCTAGATGGATCTGACAATGGCTGCCGTTATATTTTTTTATGCTTTTCTGAAGTTTGAAAAGGTCAGAACTACGTCACATTACCACAGTCACCCTTCAATTATATCTTTGGTTGATCTCAGTAGAAAGGCCAAAGCCTGATAATCTGCCCCCCATAAGCAACGCAATTGGTCTTGTTGCCTTCAATGAAAGTTGCATTAGGTTTTAACACAGAAAACTGTAGAATGAAGAACCTAAAGTTCTTTCTCCTTCTCCAAGGTTATCTTTTGGATCAGATTGAAGGTTTTCAGAGTACAATAATCTCCCTTTGTTTTCGACTACCCAAAGGGAACAGAATACTGGTGTTAGTCATATGGGCAACGACTCCTTGTGTACCAACATCATTCCTGAGAGGCTTGCACAGAGATCAGCGCATAGCTTCTGTGTCAGCCGTACTACCATAAGACATGGGCAGCCAAAAAACCTGCAGGAACGTACACCTTGTGTAAGAAGAAAATGCCATTACCCAAATCTTACCCCTAGGTCTACATATAGAAGTTTTATTGCAGTTAGTGAGACTTACGCATATAGATCCAAGGGCAGAATAAAGATGCGAGCTAGCATTTCACTGTAGTGCTGTAACTATTCATGCTTTTCTCAAAATAATTTTAGATTAACATACTGTAAAACTGTGCAGTGAGTAAGGTAAATTCCATTTCCAACTGGAACAACTCCAGTCTAAGATGCTTCCTGATGAATACATAAGCCAGTTCTGCAGTCACTGAAATTATGTCAGGGCATTGAAATATCAATCCAGGGTCTTTTGGACAGCACGAAGAAGAAATGCAATGGGTTATTTACTTTGTGTTCAATATTCCTTTGTTTTGGAGGTCATTTTGTATTTCTTTCCAATTAGAGGGAAAGGTTCACACAAAGTCCAATCTGCATTTAAATTACATTATCTACATGTTCACAGGCTTTTTTGCCTTTTATGATGTTAACTGCAGGTGTCAAGGATCAAAGGCTGTGGCATTCGTTATGAGTCATCACACAAGAGACTAGTTTCTGATCTGAGCTATACAGTACAAATTCAAATGCACACTATTACCTGTCTCAGAAACAAAACTTTCCCCTAATAAAGAATCAACAGCCTTTGTTCACCAACCTTTGCCAAAATCTCTTAATCTGGCACTCAAAATGATCAGCTGGCAGAAAATAGAATAACTCCAGTGGTGTACACAAAATATCAGCTGGGACTTAGGGCAAATCTTGGTCCTAATGAAGTTAATGGCAGATTTCCCACTGATCGCAATGGGCCCTGAGACAGAATGGGACAGCTGCATATAAACCAGGGCAGACTGGTAACAGCCTTTCAGCTCATTGTACTTCCTTGGAAACACACAGAGGCTTTCACAAGTCCTTTTGTCCACTCCAGCAACTCAAAGGAGATTTAAAATTACCTCGAGGCTAATGCTGAGCAATACAGATACAACTGATTTTTAGTTCTCTGCTGTATAAGAAAAATAAAAATGAAACGTTGTTTCAAGACTCTCTCAGATGAATATTTCATGAACTTCCTAGACAATTAAAATTCTAAACATTACTAGCCAGGCCAAAATCTATTCAATTTAAAATGTTTTGCAATATAGTTTAAAATAAAGAAAAACATTCTGATCATTCAGTTAAACAAAAAAAGTAATTTTGAATTTCAAATCTACTAAAGTATTTTTTATAACAGCTTTTCATTTTTTACATGAGCTAACTGGAACCATGCTTATAAAAGTTGTTTAAAGTTCAATTCCCTAAAAACAGTTCTGGTCAACAAATTCTAGCCCATTTTTGGAAGATGTGACCTTTGGATAGTATGAGGCTGGCAGAATGGGTCACAAGCTGCTTCTGGAATCCTTCCCCAAACAAGTGGCTTGCAGTGATCGAAAAACATCTCAAGACAAAAGAGAAGTGGGTTTAGTAACCCTGGCTGACAGAACTGCTCCTTCTGTCATGCAGCTACTGTACCCTAAACTGAGGGGCAGTTCAGGACTCCTGGGACAAAACAGAGACTGAAAATGCATTTGCCTTCAATTAGGCTTGTTAAGTGCTTACCTCTCTATTGCACTTGCACAGAGCAACGTTCAGAATTTCCTCCTTGTCCTTTCATTTTTCTGCTAGCAAAGTATTTTAGTACTGCTATACTGAGACCCACCACTCTGTAGGGTTACCTAATTACGCCTACAAAAAATGAATTTTACTTTCTTTTCCTACTGTATCTTTGCCTTTATAGCCCATAACACAGGAGTTTATTCAGCGGGAAGAATAAGGTCGGGATCTTCTAATTCTCTTTGAAGAGGGTAACACAAAGCTATCCTGTTTTTTCTTGATTTAATTACCAATTCTGTGAGGAATGCTCTCACACAGGTTCTATTACTGTTATTTTGCTTCAGTTGCTACTTGGGGCCATTGTACTGTCTGGTTTGGATATGCCTTCAGTCAGTTTTGGCCTGCTGAGATCTTTTTTTTGACACCCTGAGAACTACTGATGAGTTTTCCTACCCCTGTGGCAATGCAACCTGTCTCCTTGGCAGCCAAAAATGATGCTGCACTGGTTGGACTGCTCTCCGGCATCGTTTGCGTATTCTTTTCTTGGCACATACTTTTCAACAGGTGTAATCACGCTCTAAGAGGCCCATGGTAGCAGCCTGTACTACAGTAATTGCTTAAAGGAGCTGCTCTTTTAGAAGAAATGATGCTTGCGTTGTTGTGCAGGCTGCTGATCATTGCCTGGCACCTCTGCCCTCAAGGCAGGAGTCCAAGCAACTTGTGAGAAGGCACTCTGCCATCTCAGCAGATGGACATGGGCATAAGCAGCTTCGGGACTCTGTCTGCATATCAAGCATAGGCATTGAGGGCATGATTCCTAGCCAAGAATGCTGCAACTGCTGTTTATCTTCTGCTTACCAACCTAGAGTTGTTTATCTTCTGCTTACCAACCAAGAGTTCAGGGAATATGTCACTGCTAATTAAGACCTGGGCTGAACTCAGTTTCAAAAGTATAAAATACAATTGTGCAAAACAAGTGTCTGTCTGGCTTGAATCGAGCAGCGAGTCCTAAGAGGGGCCAAGGGAGTTATCAGGATGAAATCTGCACTGGGGCTGACCAAAATGCAGGAAACGATGCCCAAAAATGTATCCATTTCATCAGAATCAGGAAAAGAGTAAGGGAAGGGTGAATGGGGAAATCGCTGTTAATACATGGGTGGATTTATATTTTCTCAAAAGCGAAACTTGGCATAATAAAGGTATGTAGTTGAAATGGGAAAAAATTTAGGCCCAATATGAGAAAAAATCCTGATTGTAAATTGCATAAATTTATAGAATAATCCCAGAAAGGAAATCTTAGAGGCATTTTTGCTTGGCAGTTGCAATACCTGAAAGAAAAAACTTCTTCAAAATAGGAAGACAATACTGTATTTGCTGCGAGAAAACCCAGATGCCCTGAGGGATCTTTCCTCTCTCCGTTCCATGCATCAGGTACGATTATGTTACCTGAGGTATAGTGGTACTACGAGCCCTATAATGCCTTTGAAAGCCTGAACTGGAACTAAGTGGTTCAGAGGCCTCATCTTTGTACAGAAAAGAAATGAAGCAGAGGCTCAGGCAATATCTGATTTAAAGCATGACGTGGCATGCTTCTGCGCATTGGAGACAACTGCAATATCAGATGACAGGACCAAGGACATGCTGGAAATATATTGGAAATACGTTCAAACTGGATTTTGATCTTGCCATTGTTACCTGAGTTTCAGGCCAAATATTCACAAAGTATCATAAAATCTGCCCCCCCCTTACAATTTTAGTATCAAAAATGGGTAGTAATTAGGGTAGAAAAGAGGTCAAGCACATGCTTTTCTGATATAAAAGAAATTCTAAATATGTAGAAGGAAAGTAATTGAATAAAAGTGCAAAATTAAAACGGAAAGGGATTCACGGCATGATACTTTACTGAATACTTGAAATACTGCACCCTAACAGGAAAAGCTGGCCCAGAAGGTAAAAAGCCTGACACAAAAAAGTTATGAACCAGCCGCAGCAGATTTCAGAGCTGATGTTCTCTCATTCAGGTCATTATCCAAACACTATGAGTAATAGGACCACATGTTACATGATGCTATTTCTTGTATTGTTATTTACACCCATGAAGCTAACTTCATCAAGCTAAGTTTGAAAGATATCATGCCTCTATGGAAACTGGGATACATAAAACTCAAATGTTCTTTACAAATACACATATTCAGACCAAAAAAAGTTTCTGTATCTTGTATATTTCCTTTACTGTGCCCTGATACTAAGAAGTTAGAAATGTCTAGGATCCTTTTCCACCATTCTTCCTCTTTCCTGACCTCCAATATAGGAGGAAGAGCCTGCAAGGGAGCTATTCTGAAAGACAAGCACTGCTCACACAAACAGACGCAGAATGTTCCAACACCCTTCTGTAATGATACAACTACATAAATTGTATCACTTCAGACTGTTCTCCAGCCCTACGCAAAAAGACAGACGGGATTCAATTGTCATCACCAGAATGTCTTTCCACAGTTCTACCAGCTTTCAAAAATAGTGTCATCCTGACAGCTACTTTCATTATCACTATGCTTTTATCTACAGCAATATTTGAATTTATATATTTACACTTTTGTCAGAGGACCTTCATATGTAAGAAGAAAATTTATGAGAAAATATCTTTGGTAGTATCATAAAAATGTTGCAAGGCCATCACACCCCTTTGCGTTGTTTCATGTGATAATGCAAACATTCTGAGATACAAAGTAAATTCAAAGAAATCTGCAGTTGTGCCCTTCACTGTCTGTTACCGTGCTCTTTTTCCTATCATAACTATTTAAAGTCTGACTCAAAGCACAGTGAAGTTATAATTTGCTCAATGAAATAACCGTTTCTTATTTATAACACTTCAAGTCACTCAGTTTTCACCTGAATATCCCGATGACCTACACAGGCACACATGAATGTCAATTCAACTGTTAAAACTCATTTTCTCGTACTGCTCATAGTGCTTTGCAGTGCAGCCTGAACCCCCCAACACACCAACAAGGTCAATTAAATGTATAGTCAATGCTTACTGACAAGATGTGGGTCAGCTATCAGGCTGAAGACAACGCGTTAGCCTTATCCTCTCTGCTAGGTGGCAGGATATCTAACTTTCGGAGGGTTGGTTTGGAAAAAATGTAGAAAAAGGGAACCGTGATGGGGTTTTGTAAGGCTGGAGGATACGCACTGGGCAGCACCTGAAGAGTATTATGGAAAACAGAAACCTGAAGTAACTAGTAGTTGAACACCAACCAGCACTAGATGGCACACAGACAATGATAATGTGTGCTACTAAAGTAGTACTGTTTTCTTCTGCTTTATCTTGAGCTTTTTTGCCTCTTCCATGGTATCAAAGCCATGGCTAACAAGAAGAGTAAGCACCTGCACATCAGGCACTCCACAGTCAATCTTGCACTTGCAAGTGTCCAGCTGTCCAAAAGGTCTCCAGCTATCTGCCCGAGGTGCCACTGCCCCACAAGCAGTACACAGGGAGGGTCAACTACCTCAAAACAGGCATCCAAAGAAGATTAAAGTGCATATCTAAGTCTAAGGCTAGACACCAGTATTACAGTTGTTGTCAAAGTAATTCAGTCCTTCTTGTCTCCAGCTTCTTATTTTCTGTGTCCACGCACTCACAAATTCACAGACTTCCCCTCTGAGGCTTGCTCTAGCTATTCACCTCACCTTCCATTTTACCTAGCACTCCTCTAGCATAAGCATCCAGACTGTTTACTTCCATCTTGCATAAAAATTCTTGTACGCCCAAGTTCTGGCAAAACAGGTCTTGCACACCAGCTCTCACCTGGGACTCTTATTGCCTACCTGGAGATAAAGAGACCTAAACTCTTGCCTAACTTGCACGAAAGAGAACTCATACGGCCTTCCATCACTAACCTCCGGTTTTCTGTACCTGTTCACATAGAGATTTATTGTAAAATTGCCTTCTTCTTGTGTAAACTGTTTTCTCACAGTCTAGCTTCATTGCTACCTGACCTCAGCGGGCAAGCAGAACTCTGCTAGCAGTGGTGGTGCAGCCATTGCACAGCCAGGCAGGCTAGAGCCAGGCAGGAGAGACTGACCATCCTCACCCAGCTGCTGGCCCAAGGATAGGGCACACTGGAACCATAGGTCCTCCTCACGCCTTCTTCCTCCAGAATGATTAGCCCACAGTAACTAGTGTACACTTTTCACACGGTTACCAGGGAGAAACAAAGACAGAGGAAAAAGGGAAAGGTAGAATCAACAATCTTTCCTTGGGCCTCCTCACACTCTGGAGAAATGTATTTCAAGTATTTATTCTGTCCTGCGGGGCAAGACAGGGGAGGTGGCATTTTTTTAAAGCAGCTGTTTTAGTAAACACTAAGCACAAGGATGCGTTTGAAATGTGCTTGTGACCTACTCAGTGCTTCACATTTTGCAGGAAAATGCTTTTATCTAGTGCAGATCCACAGCATTTAGCCCTTTCCTGAAAGAAAGGGTCTGTGACCTGTCTTTGAAATAGCTAAGCAGGGACTATTCTTTTTCCTTTTAAAACATAGTTGAAAGGGGAGATGAAGAAACTGCACTGAATAAAATATGAATCCTTGGAGCAGAACTCAAGCTGTCCTTCTATCATGTAGTGCCCTACCCATGCAGCTATGTTCGTACTCCGATTATCTTACTGGCCCGGTGAATCCTGAGTTCATTTCTACATAACAATCCCGATTCAAAAGCATGGCTGAAGAGCACTGCCCGTGTATATACCCCATTAACCACAGACACCCAAACTAGGCAAGAAAGTGGGCCATGTAGGTCTCAACTCTGTAAGACAGGAAAGAAAGCTGAATGTAATTCCTTTGCAATTACAGGCTACCACATACAAGCAAAATGGTAGGGTGAATCTATCTCCCTTCTAAAGGAAAATGACATCTCCTACTGCATTTTGTCCATTTTCTCTAGTTCATAAGGCACTTAACTAGGTGGAATCCCTTTCAAGATTTAATCATAGGATTATCTAATTACTGGATCTTGAATGTGAAGCTCGTCAAACCCAAGTTATGAATTCATTGTTACTTTAGCTTGGTATCTTGACAAGGCTGAGTAAATCTGAACTCTAGCAGAAGATGGAAAAGAAAGACACTGAAGTATAATCAGTTGCAGCTACTCTCTGAAAGCCAAGAGCAGTCAAAGGGCCAGTGTCCACATCCTGACACACAGAAGGAGCAGCATGAGCTCATGGCATATTCAAGATCACAAAAAAAGAGAGAACTGAAAAAGGGAAAATACATAATAAAAATGTCATCAGCAGTACAACTCTTCAGGCTTCTTATTAAGGAAGTGTGGTCCAGCAAAGCAAGCAGAATCTGAAGTGCGGGTTCACTAGTTAATAGATTAAGTAAATTCTTGGTTCAGAATTCCAGTGGGAACAATAGTCATTAGGCACTGTCACCTACTGTAGATGGTTATGAAGGACCTTAATAGAAGAAGCAGCTGTTAAACATTTCATCTTAATAATACCAACCTGCTGTCTCATGGTCTACAAAAAGAAACACGAGAATTTTCCATGATAAATTCATCTCATAGAAAAGGAAGAACTGCTATTTGCTACATATTTTTGGCTGAATTTTTTTTCCACTTGTCTTTTTTGTAATTTCACTCCATATGCTCTGGAAGCATTTGCTGCTGGAAAGGAAAAATGTATTATTTACTGAACCAAACCAACAGTTCATGTATCACAGAATCACAGAATCACAGAATGGTAGGGGTTGGAAGGGATCTCTATGGGTCATCTAGTCCAACCCCCCTGCCGAAGCAGGGTCACCTACAGCAGGCTGCACAGGACCACGTCCAGGCAGGTCTTGAATATCTCCAGAGAAGGAGACTCCACAACCTCCCTGGGCAGCCTGTTCCAGGGCTCCGTCACCCTCAGAGGGAAGAAATTCTTCCTCATGTTCAGACGGAAC
>Ga0181612_131882_pt1 | contig 13361 bp, 6 predicted proteins | sample HoacroProtozoa21_FD_119630 | JGI IMG/M metagenome (GOLD analysis project Ga0181612, IMG submission 119630) | Hoatzin crop microbial communities from Cojedes, Venezuel. Combined Assembly of Gp0051906, Gp0051904, Gp0051908
AAAAATTTGTATTAGTACAAACTCTGGTCAAGTGTACAACAAACTCTTGCTATCTATGATCAGAGACATTTACTTCCCACAGTGAGTCAAATGCCACTCTCCATAACCTGCAAGTCCAGTAAAGAACTAGAGCTGAAGCTGGTCTAAAAGTCTTATCATAACACAAAGTCTTCAGTAATTTTAATTGAACAGTAATAAAAACGGTTAGTAATAGCACAAGAAGTTCAAATATTCTTTTTTGCCTACTCTAATATTAAGGGTACAACATTCTCTATTATAGTGCTTCTGAACCAAAATATATGATGCAATATGATGCACTGTAAGGACTTTACACACCATTTTTCAGTTTCTTGCAATGGAACATAACAACCAAATCCCAAGAAAAACCAAGTTTGAGACAAGCCGCAAACTCAATCAAATGTGAAATAACACAGGCCTATAACGTGTGTGTTTAAAAATGAAAATGCAATCTATCAGTTTCCATACCTGGCTAGTATCTACCGGAACTGGAGTGAAAGCTGCTTGTGACAGAGAGATAGTGGGACCCAGTAAGTCTCTTGTATAGCTACGATCCTGCTTGTACTCTCGGCTATGCTCCACTTTCAGCTTCTCTTTCGGTAGGACAGCTTCAAAGCAAGGGGCATATCCAGGTGGAGGAAGGAACTTGAATTCTCCATGGCGACCACCAAGCAAGAAACGTACCCTGTAAACATCAGAGTTACTTTAGATAACAGACATCTCTGGTGTCAAACCTAATCAGTTTGTAAGCCTAACAACTACCAAACGCTATTTAAAAAAAAAAAAAGGGGAAAAAAAATTTCAATTTTCCAGCTTATCTGCATTGTTTACAGTTCAACGTCCTTTAACTCGTGCTGGAGTTTATGAAAAAGGAGGTGCAAAAAAACATGGGGAAAAGTAAACAATTCTTTCTTTTAGTTGCTTTCCATTTCCATAAAAGTATTCTAAATCATGAGACCGAAAGCAAAGACAGAAGGAGAGAACGGTCAGTTTACTTAGTACACCTATGAAGTAAGCAGCTACTTAGCACATCTATGAAGTAAGCAGCAACCTTTCAGGTCTCAGAAGGCAGAGATTATAATCCAGAGTAATCAAACAACTACCTCTGAACTCCCTCCGTTGAGGAGTTCTCCATTCTCTCTCATTTGAGAGACAAGCCTGAAGACTCCACAGAATACGATTCTTTCTTTTCTCTCACAGAACACTAAATCCTTAGGACACCACACAAAAAACCTCCCCTACTGTCTTCCCTAAAACATATACTTGCCATGTTAGTAGAAACCTATGGGAAAGCATTCTTCTATTCATTAGAAAATGGTGACTTTGTCATGGTTTTTTGTCACTGAAAAATTCAGTGAATGAGGTGATCATGAAGTAGCAATGACATAGTATTGAAAAATCTTCCCAGAACATTGCCATCCAGTAGAAATTAAAAAACACCCCAAAAACTAGCCTTACAACAGAATTGTTTTGTCTCAATTCTATTTACTGAGTATTTTACAAGATTTTTGTCACTGCTATACCAGAACACTCTCCAAAACCACACGCAGCACACAAGTATCTGTCAAACATTTCTCTCGTGAGGGAGATAATGCATGCAGATTTATAGCTTTGCACTTCATAGCATGCATGTCTATAATTTTACCACGTTGTATCTCCTGTATTATGCAAGGCAAAGTCTAAAGAGGTGCATTTTGCATCTGGAATGAGAGGCTGATATGCCCACTGTGTGATAGCTCAGCTTCTGTAGTATTCACCACAGTCTTTGAATGATCCCTTGCAGAGCACTGATCTGTCTCCAATAGAAATCCGCTTTCAACCTTCACCTTTGCCAGTCCTGCTAAAGTTGGTCCCCCCGCTGGAACATCACACAGTCTTTTTTAACATTATAGACTCAAACTATTCAATACATGGAAGCAGAAGTCTGGCACCTCAAGGGAGACTTGAAATTTTATAGAAAACCAGTACGGCAACCAGGACACAGATTGACTGAAATCATATTAACTCATCCAGCTGAAAAGAAAGTGTACCACCATTTCTTAAGATAACTGCAGGTAATGCATCTTCAAATAACAGTGACCACCTCATTACAATTGAATTAGGGCAAATATATTTTTAATATCAAAGACTGGTGGTGTTCTTCCCATATCGGTAAAATGCTGTCCTAGAGTGAACGTGTAGCAATGTGTCAGCTAAGAAATTACAAAGCAGCCATTTCTAAGGTCTATCTACAAACCACCTGAATACACTGGTGTGCTGAAAAACAACAGATGCACTCTCTCTTCAGGGCTCCGTTGTAGTTCTCACTATCCAAGAACTGGAACTGTGCCAAAGAAGCAGATGTCAGAACAGGAAATGAGAGCAAAGACAGCCAGGGAAATATTCAGCATATTCACATATACAGGAAAAAAAAACAGACCAGGGAAAAAAAAAACTACACGAGATGCTAACTTTATTCCTGCAGAGAAGCTGACAACTGGGAAGAAGAGGCCATCTATGTTGAAATTCTCAAACATTCCTTGAACTGGCTGACCATTTATCCGGAAAGAGATGCTGGGGGCACTCAGGTCCAAACAGCAGCTAATAACATCATCAGTTCTTAACAGATGTTGGTTGGGAGAATTTACTGTTCGTGCTACACAACCTATGGAAGTAAAGGAGACATATTTAGCAACACTTCTGAAAATCATACAGGTTTTCACAGCTGCCTAAAAAAAGAGAAAGAAAATATAGCAATAGAGCACAAACACATTAATACACAAACATCTAACCTATAACATCCAAGACCTGATTTTAAGCTTCCAATATAGTGAACAGAAGCATACAATCGTATCTATGTTATTTTAATAACGAATAATATGATTGAATTATATTTAATGTAAGTGAAAATAATTACTGATGCCCATATAAACAGTCAAAACCAAGAAAACAATTTTATTCTTCACAGTAGTAGAAGTGCACATCAAAAAACAAACATTAGTATCTAATACGAAACATAGTATACTTTACTAAAGAATGCTTCATTATTCAAGATAAGGACAAGTACTGAATGTTAAATTATTTAGGAAAAGTAAAGTACTCCCTGTTATTAAGGACCACATCATGGTAACCTCGCAAACTTGTATAAGACGATACTATTCAGTTTCACAATCAAATCTCAAACCAACATTTTTGTGACATATACAAAGACAGCAGCAATTTTGAGGCATATATATTCAGTAATATCTGAATTTCTCTTCAGTAAGTTTTGTGTGAATCCTAAAGGATCATTCTGTCTTGCATCAAACCACATTTACACAAGCACACCTGCTTCCCAAGACAAATAACCTACAGAATACAGAAAAAGGAAATTACTTTTTTCTGATATTTACTGCCGTCTACAACAGAAAATTCGTGGAAAAGCATAAAAATTGTATGAAAATATCTCTAGACATGTTTTCCAAGAATAAGATGTCTGCAAGACATTAAATCATAAGGCATATTAAGAACAGAAGACTGACTTTCTAACTATGCTGTCTATCTTCTGTAAACATGAAGGACGTAACTAAAAGCACTGTATTTCCAAGAAGGTGAACATAGCCTATGTTTTTAACAGTAGCAAAAAGAAGAAAAGAAAAATCTCCAGAATTCCTGCAGATAAATGTTCACAAACACCCCACCACCCTGCCCCAGGAAAAATAAAAAACACTTGCGATACTCCACATATGGAGAATGACTTCCTGATATTGCCACGTAGTCTGCAGACTGCAGGACAGATGCTCCTGTGCAATCTGCCCCTCTTGATAAGGCAATCAACAGTATAGTTGGGAAGGAAAAAAAAAACAGTTTTCAGATGCTTTTGCTGCTTCCCTACACCGTTTCAAGAAAGGATGTGCTTGGCTCAGTTGTTGCTGTAATAGTCAGTTCCATAAGCAAAGGCAGAGGAATGACATGAAGCAATCCTACGGGCCCTCACAAATTAAGAAATCAAGAAACACTGCTGAGAAACAGAGTAGCAGTCACAGTGTAAGGACTGGCTTGCAACGAAACCATCTTCTACCAGCTCTACATCCCCAAACTCACAGAGCACAGTAGAGAATAGCAGAGAAAAACATCACAACAGCTGAGAACGAGTTTCAAACAAATCACAGAAAGGGACAGTTCTTTAATGGCAGGGATAACTGAACTCTAAAAGAGCTATCAACGAAGAATGGATCCTTCATCTCCTTAAGGCATACTATTTGAGACTAGATGCCTTTTCAGATGTTTAAATTTAGCCAAATACAGGTTATTGGGATCACTGCAGGGCTGACTGTTAACAGAAATATGTACTGGCCTTTGATGAACACACAGTCAGATCAAGTGATCTAAGTGCCTTTCTGGCCTTAGGCCAGAGTTCCACTTCTCCATATTACAGAAGTAATTGCAAGACTGAAGAAACAATTGTAAATTAAGTGTGATTCTGGGAAAGGCTTGGTCCAGAACAGAAACTCAGGGGTGGAAATTATTGTTGCTATTCATTAATGCAGCAAAGACTTCATGCTCAGAAGATTCTTTTCAAAATGTCATTGCAGAGATTTACCAAGATGCAGCCTGGAATTATGGAAGAAGAAGAAAGACCATGATTTTCAACATTCAACTGTTTTAAGTCCTTCCAAGTTTAAGAAGTATGTATTACATGAGAACGTCAATGAAGACAGAAGTCTTTTCAAATCTACCAGCCACACCCACAACGGAGATTAATATACAAAAATTGCACATGAAAAGGTGGCCTGAATTTTTTGACTGGGCTGGATTATTGATTTGAGAACCACAAACAATTGTTCATTTATTCTTTTGTGACATTTCTGATTAAAAAGTTTTCAGTGGGTAGAAAAATCATTTTGATTTTCAGTGATCTTTTCGTTCCTCCCTAAAATGGACCCTAACTACAAAAGTTACTTCAGTTGTCTCATTATTGTCCAGTTCTTCTGTAATAATACTTTATCTGACAAACTCAGTTATGGCACAGCTTTAATGACACCATTAATTATGCGTCATTGTTCCAAACTAATTGTCACTATACAAGAGGCAAAGTGGCAGCTACTTTCTTGAGATGCCACTCCAGTTGATATGTTATTACTTAATAATAAAATCCATTGCTATTTTGATTGGAAAAGTCTTTTGAAATGTAAAACTGCATTCTTTTCCAAGTACCAAGCCACAATGCGTCAAAACTCTGAAGACTTTGAATGATACAAACAGCTGACTCACTAAAAGGTCTCTCTTGTCTGCTAAGGAGCTTTAGAAAACTTGCTCAAGTCTTCATAGTGGCAAGAACTGCCAATCCAACAAGCTTAACCCAGTTTCCAATCAGCTCTGCAGTTCATCATTGCCCAATCCTCTCTCAAAATCAAACCAAAAAAGTTTTTCCTCAACAAAGCGAAACCACAGTAAAAACTTTTTTCAAGAGGTTTAGGACTGTCCATGTATAGGATTACCCATTCTAAGCCATATCTGCAAATCGTTTCACAGAAGTTAAATTACGTGGAAAAGATTAAGAAAAAGAACACAAGCTTGCTTTCTTATTATTCTGATTTTGCTGAGCCAATCCAGTTTGAGGAAAGAATAAGGTATTTGCAGAATCAACAGTAAATACAAATACTTTAGATTCTCAGTTCAGCTTCCTTTAACACTAGAATTTGCTTACAGAAATTACTATTAACGAATAGATCCAAGCTGGGCCAGTAACATTTTAAAGATGAATACCTGACCAAATACATAATACACAAGCTAGGAATGTGATTCTGCAAGTCTTGCAATAAACAGTCAGTCTTAATGTGTGTAAATAAAAACTCACTACAGAAAAATATCTGGTTTTAAAATGTATGGAAAAAAAGCATATTTAAAAATCTTCACCTCTAAAGTATTTCTAAACTAAAGATCCATATTAAAAATCTGTTTAACAAAAGAAAAAGAAAAAAAAAAAGTGTCCTGTGAATTATATCTCTCAGGCTGTTCTTACACTATCACAGAGGAATTACAAATCCAGAAAACTGTTTGTCAGATTTCATTTTTTGCATCTCTGAAGTTTTAAATAAAATCTTTATAGATACTATGAAAAACAAACCCAAAAATAACTCCCAGTGAAATTCCCAATAAATTATTGTTCTATCTGCATTACTTTGTATAAAACATATTTTTCAATATGCAATATTGACAAACTTCAAATACATTCTGATACAGGGTACTCTCTCTGTATATTCCAGGTGTCAGCTGAAGCATCTGATTCACTTTGCTGCTGTTGAAAACAAATTCACTGGAATTGCAAACAACGTTCTAGTATTAAAAATAAATTAAAAAGAGAATACCTGACCACAGATGCAGCCCATCAAAGCCATAGGAATACAAGTCATCACCAACACCATTTCCTCCCCATTCTGCTCCTCCCCCTGGATATGGTGAGTAGCCCTCTGTTGAAGCCCAGCCCACTCGTAGATGAGTTGATTCTGCAGTCACAAAGGGCTCTAGATGATCCACCATAAGCTCATAGTACCATTTTCTGTATTGGGCAGAGCCTTCACTAATCCCCAAGAAGATGTTGGGTCGCATGCTTAAACAGAAAGAATAAAAACAATTATTAAAAGCTTATCTCAAGAAAGAACTACTGCAGACTCTTCATTGAACTCTAATTTCATGCTTGTTTTGTGTGATTAAAACAACAGAAGGAATTTTATTTACTCATTTATTCTGGTGAAAAATGCTCTATATAGTTAAAGTAACAAAGTGTTTGTTTCAGTAACTGAAGCCGTATTCTCACTCAGATACCAATATGTTATGTTTGAACATTTAATAGATGTTAAACCCTACAAAGAAAAGTGACAGCTCTTCACCAGTTACCAACAAATGTAGTAAGTACACACTGCAGGTTTAATTTTACTTAGCAAACTGCATTCTATAACACTGATTATCCATACAAGACAAAACCATTTACAAAGACACAAAAGTAAAGTGTCAAACTATTTCAAAATCCTTTTGTAACTCTTCCTTCCTTATTCCAAGTTTTGCATAACTCAGCAATTTGCAGTGTTTGTACCAACCCTTAATATTAATTTGATATTGCTGCTACTGACGATTTTAGAGTACTTCACAAGCATACTTGAAAGGTAAAACTATTACTGTGTTTCTTCTTTATCTAGTTATCTATGTAGAGTCACACCTCTAAAGGTCAGGAGGGGAAAACAGGAAAGAAAACTATGCTATTCTAACCTGATTTGGGGGATAATACTGAATGTAGAATCTCATCCCAAAAAATCTGTCTCCAGACAATCGTTACTGTGTCAACTTGAGCCATCCAATCTTGAATTAAAGCCACACAGCACAGAAGTATCCAAGATCAATGCTCGGTATATTTCCTCAGTGGTTGGTTAACCATATTGTGAGAAATCTTGCAGACTTCCAGGCTGAATGCACCTAGTTTTCACACCCTTCTACTGGAGTGGGTTATAACTTCCATAAATATTTTCCTTCCGTATACAAGCTGGCTAATCAACACAAATGTAGCTCTAAGCCAGATTCGGCGCACACCATGCCTTCTGGTGTAGGGAATGTAGGGGGAGGAAGAAGGGTTGATAGAGGCTGTTAAATACAAGTCAGTGTAAAAGCAGACTTTATTGATCTGACTGCTTATAAAATAACTTGTTCTATCACGTGAGACTAATACACTTTCCTTCTAGAAGTATAACGGATGTCTTTTGCCAAAAGTTTGAGTACAGAATCACACAGAATCACAGAATGTTCGGGGTTGGAAGGGATCTCTGTGGATCATCTAGTCCAACCCCCCTCTCAAAGCAGGGTCACCCAGAGCAGGCTGCACAGGACCGCGTCCAGGCAGGTCTTGAATATCTCCAGAGAAGGAGACTACACAACCTCTCTCGGCAACCTGTTCCAGTGCTCTGTCACCCTCAGGGTGAAGAAGTTCTTCCTCAAGTATAGATACTCTTCACTTTTTTACAAGTCAAAAATTTAATATCTTCAAAAATATAAACAAAACCTGACAAAAGCCATCTTTCAGAAAAGTAAAATAATTTGTAAGTTATTGGCAAGATCACCAAGTGAAACTTTCCTGCCTGAACACAATACCAGCTTTATTACGCCTTTTTCCAGACTCCACAATTTAATCAAACTAATTGTCCAACTTACTCCTTTTAAATAGAGGCCTGTGAATAGAATTTTCCAGTCCCCTGGAAAAGTACGTTAAACAGCAATATCTTACAAAGTTCCTTTGCCAATTACTTTTGGTGCTAGGTTTGCAAGTCTTAATCTATCACTAAATGTTTTCAATGCTTCGCTGGTCTTTGTGGCTTTTGAGAAAATAATCTTTTCTTCCTTATAGCTGCAAGAATATGAATATTTTCATTCACAACTTTCTAACGCAGAGCAAAAATATGTATTAACTACATACGCTTTTTCTAGAGCCATATTTGGGAAAGGCAGCTCTACCTTCCCTGCACAAGAGCCAAAGTAATCTCAGAAGCTCAATTAGTATCCATACATTTAATATTTCTTCTCATGCATTTTTAACAGAAATTTTCATTAGTGATTTTAGCACTCCCATTATAGCATCTTTCCATGTGTTGTATATGTTGGTATGCTATTGGATGTGTTGGGGAAAGTCAAGTCACATGGTTATGAAAAATATGAGTGCATGTATTAGCTATAAAATTGTCAAGTTCATTTCACCTTTAGACTTGAATTTATTTTTACTTAAAAAGGCCTCCTTATAACAAAAAGTTGTGGATTTTTTATGTTTTTCAGCATCTGATATATCCTACGAACTCCAAATTGTAAGTACTATTTCTACGTTTCAACTTTCATTCTCACTTAATGATCGAGACTTAAGAAGAGACGTAAGTTTGAGACAGGAAGATCCCACTCATCTTCACTTAAAGCCAGATTCTTCTGCCTCGGCATAAATTGAAACTCTGGATAAATATTTACTTTGTAAATATTACTTTGCTAGTAACAAGATGTCACTAGCTGCTTCTTGTTATTAATGACTGCTGAAAGGTAGCTTCTACAACTCTGCCAGTGGGAGGAAGGCTGAGGGCACTCCCTAAATATCCCAGGCAAAATCAACAATAATAGTAGTTTAAGAAACTGTTTCAGGTGTTTGGCACTAAGTTCTAGATTTTGACCAAAGGTGATTAAGAAATCCTCACAAGATCACAAACATCAAGGCAATCAGAGGACACTGGCTGACAAGACTTTGAAAGCACAGCTAGATCTAGACAAGAATCTTTAGAAAGACTCCGCAGTTTCACAGACGTCAAGCAGTTTAGAGCAGCTTTAGCTTGCAGCTGCTCTCGCTAACCCGTGTTTTGATTCTATTCAATATTGCAAAGATTATTTAAAATTCTAGTAAGAATAAATATCTTAACAAAAGTTTTGGAAGTAAAATAGGCTTTCTGTAGTAACTATTACTTTTAACCACAAGTTTTATTCTGCTTTGTTCATAGATACAGATTTTTTTTCTTTCTCTTTTTACCTGCTCACGTGGTTGACAAGGCGTGTCTGTAAGAGCAGATCTCTTCCTGGCAGGAGATTATCACAGATTAGATGTTGATTTGACCGCACAGCTACTCCATGACAAACACAGAGAGAACACAAAACATCCAAAACCTGAAAAAAAATAGATTCTTTTCATCTTAAATATTATTTCATGCTAAGGAGTTCATAGTCATTGTGAGTTACTTCAGGCAATACAATGTTATATACCTTGTTACTGGAAGACACATAAGGGTACATAATTCATCCAACATAGCAGTTTTATTTTACAACAATTCTGAAATTCTCCTGATAATACTAAGGTATCTTCTTTCTGCTTCCCTTGAGATTTAGTGTGCATCAATGTTTTCATCAAAAAGAAGATAATGCTCTCCTTTGCATCTTCAAACTGCTCATATGCCTTCTACAAAAAGCTTCATTCCTTATTACTTAGTATTTGAAATCTAACTTCTACACAGAACAACTTGCTTGGTTTGTTCACAAATGTTCACCTAAATATACTTGTTTCTTCTTTGCCTACCTTATGGTTTCTTCCATGTTTGTCCAAAAGACAGATGATTGATTTGATATGTCCTTCCTTAATAATGTTTAGAGCTTCTGGGCTTTCCACCAACACACAGTGTAACACCTCTAGAATTCCTGCAGGAAAAAACAAAAATTATTTATTCAAAGTGCATATAAAATCATAACTGTACATAATACTTCATAATATAGAGCTCACCAACACAGAATAGTTTTAAAAATCATTGTATATGACAAACAAAAGTAAAACCAGGATTGATGTTGTACTTCTAGATTTCCCAAAATAAGTGAATGTAGTAAAAACCAGAAAGGACAGGAAAAAAGCCCTGTAAATTAATATGAAATTGTAACAACAAATATCTGATGATTAACACTCACAAATTCAAACTGGGTAAAATACTGGCTTTAGTGGCTCCAAAAGGTGAAGACTTCACACTATGTACATATTATGTACACAAAATATGCTCTCTGTATTTATAGTTTTCTGTTTCTTCGCTTAGAAAACAATATGAACCACTAATGGAATCATATACCTCCGAATTAGAGGTAAATTCCCAGTCTACCAGCCCAATGTGTATAATTTTCTTTGTTTGTCTAACAGCTACGCTGGGAGCCACAATGATGTTCTTAAAAGAGCAAATAGAAACTAGCACGAAACTAAGATGTGCAAGGAAGTAAGAACCACTAAATCTTCAGTGGCCCCTCAATTAAATGCAATTCCAATCCCAATAAAGCAGCAGTCATTGCCATCAAGAATCATTAGCCTTAAAATGGTTCCCTGCAATAGGGCAGTAAAACAGGCTCCCATGTGTACTGGGATCAAGTCACCACTTGCTTTGGGATCTTCCACATTTGGCAAAGACGAATATTATGTACATGGTTTACCATTATCAGTTGCTACAGTTGTTACCACAATGTGAAAAATCAGAGCATTGAGGGAAAGCTGAGAAGCAATCTTAAACCTAGAGATAGCAATTCCTGTTTGTGCTGTACATCTCTCATCATTCTGTTTTCATGCCTGTATTCAAGCCCTGGCTCCACTCAGCTCAACTCCTGCAAAGCAAGACCCATAGAATGAATCTTCTGCTCTTTCCCACGCCGCCTTTAACTGAAAGAAAAATGTAGCACTGTAAACTCTGCTTGGTGGGCGGGGGGGGGAAATCATCACACAAAAACGCTGTCTCAGTAAGACTACTCTGATCTTTCTTCGATCCTAGTGAGGAAGAGATTATCAGCCACTACAGATGAATAAGACCAGGGTCAGCTAAGGGGAAGAAAAGTCCTGAACAGCTACTAACAGAACACAGACTTCTCGTCTCAGTGCCAAGACAGAGTGACGACACAGAAATATTAGATTTGCAACTGCCTTTACGCTGATCAGCTGTCTCCATCTCACCTTAACATTCCAGATTGGATCTAAAATTTACAGAGGGAAGCAAATGCTTTTCTGTTAGATTTCCACTGATTTTGAATAAACCGCTGAAAAAAATGTGTATCATAGATAAATGACAGCTAATATTTAAGAATTTAAAGACTGTGGTTCATTCACGTAACTGTCCTCAGTATGCCTCTGAGATTTTCTGAATTTGTAAACAATAAATTAAAAATCTAGAAATGCATATTTAAGGAAAAAGAATATATATTCTGATTTATCGGGGGAATTTTTATGCATACACACACACACACCTTTTTCTTTTTTTAAATAATTCTTGGGTAACAACAGAATATAGCCTGGAACATTATAACTAACTGATCCTAAAGCCTTTCACAAACAAAAATAAAAAATTAAAAGTTAATTGAGCAAGCATTTTAGAGACAACCAATCAAAAACTAAAAAGAAAAGCTGAAAACCATAAACTCTGAACAGAATTCAAAGTAATGAGTATAAAAAAATTGTTGGAACCAATCTATCTGTTTCTGCTAAGTATGAAATGCATGCTTATGCAGTGAATAATAATATAATGCAATGAAATAAGTAACAACTATGAAGCAATTACAGACTGGTATTAAAACCATTATTTATGAGGAATATGAATGGCCAGGAGTTCCAAGTCTAATCTACTGTCTTCTACCAGATCAAAAGAAAATCCCATCTGGAGAATTTCCCAAGCATCTGATTGAGGAAAGGACTATTAAACACCATTAACAATTTATTGTAGAAATAACCTACCTATGCAAACATATGCATTCGTAAACTTATCATAGAATCATAGGTTGGAAAAGACCTCTAAGATCATCAAGTCCAACCATCTGCCCAACACCACCATGCCTACTAAATCATATCCCAAAGTGCCACATCTACATGTTTTTTAAACACCTCCAGGGACAGTGACTCCACCACTTCCCTGGGCACTTAGGACACGTTCCATTGCTACGCACCAGCAAAGACTAAATAACTTCAGTTCAAGAGTTGTGGTGGGTTTTTTATTGTCAATTTCAGACCAACTTGTATTACCCTTACTTGCATTTGGATCAAGGTACAGATCTATTAAAAACCAAATACAAAAAGACGAACACAACCAAAGAAACTGTAGACCTGCTCATAAAGAAAAACCACCATTACCATGAAACACAGTCTTTCAAAGGACATAAACTGGGATATGCAGCCTTCTTACACGGGGATAAAAAGATATGAAGAACATTACAAAGTCATACGTCAACAAAGATTTTTAATTTTTTTCTTTAAAACTAGATTTCAGATTCCCATGCTTGTTAAGTCCAAGTTACCCTGCCAGAAGAGACAACGGTTACTTTTAAATTACTTGTAATTTGAAAGGTATTCTCATTATTCATTTCCCAATAAAATTTGAATTAAAATTAGGATTGGAATTCCCAGTGTCTTCAGTCATGGCTGCAGTCATCTGACTTCATTCAGATCTCTTGTTTTAATCTCAGACAACGTACAGCACACCATCACCTTTTATCCCAACACTATTTAATGTTTCTATCCAGGGACCTGGAGAAAGATATGTTGTCATCATTAATAAAGTGTACAGATTACTCAAGGACTGAAATGTAGTAAAGGTGGAAGACAACAGATACAGTGACAATTTGATTTATCTAGTAAACAGGTTTCAAACAAAGTGCGTGTTTTAATATGCTTGAAGACAGAGTCACACATAGGGATGTCAAAAACAACAAGAAGGGCTTCTTCAACTACATCAGCAGCAAAAGGAAGGCTAGGGACAATGTGGGGCCGCTGCTGAATGAGGCGGGTGTCCTGGTGACGGAGGATGCGGAGAAGGCAGAGCTACTGAATGCCTTCTTTGCTTCAGTCTTCAGTGCTAAGACTGGCC
>Ga0181612_118020_pt1 | contig 13358 bp, 6 predicted proteins | sample HoacroProtozoa21_FD_119630 | JGI IMG/M metagenome (GOLD analysis project Ga0181612, IMG submission 119630) | Hoatzin crop microbial communities from Cojedes, Venezuel. Combined Assembly of Gp0051906, Gp0051904, Gp0051908
AAGGGGAAATGGGCACAAACTGAAGCACAGGAAGTTCCGTCTAAACATGAGGAAGAACTTCTTTACTCTGAAGGTGACGGAGCACTGGCACAGGCTGCCCAGGGAGGTTGTGGAGTCTGCTTCACTGGAGGTATTCAAGACCTGCCTGGACAAGGTCCTCTACAGCCTACTGTAGGTGACCCTGCTTCGGCAGGGGGGGTGGACTAGATGACCCAACGAGGGCCCTTCCAACCGCTACCCTTCTGTGATTCTGTGATTCTGTGATTCTGTGAATTCCTTTTGCTCTTTGTTTTAGCAGCATCAATTACATCTACAACAGTTGTTTGTCCAATTTATGCTTAAAGACCTCTGAAATGAGACACTCCACAATTTCCCGAAGCAATTCATTACAGGGCTGTGCTACCTAGAGCACTGGAAAGTACTCCTCTGTGACCTACACGGATCTTGACAGGGGTAGATGAAGCCCATTACTTTGTCTCTTATACTCTGTAGAGGCAGAAAGCAGATTATTCACTTTTTTGCAACAGCCTTTTGAGTACTTGTTACCACTTACACACTCATTCTTCTGTCTAAGACTGAAGGACTCTAGCCTGCACAGTCTTTTCTTACAGATCACCTTTTCTAAACTCATGAGCATTCTTGTTGCTCTTCTCCAAGCTGTACCGACTTCCATCAATGTGCTGAAAATGCAAAAATATGTTCCAGCAATGGCCTGACAAATTTTGCAGGATGTATTCATAGAGCTATTTGCCTTTTTTGCAACATATCGCACTCCTGTTTGTCTTTTGATCCAGTGTAACCTTCAGGCCCTTTCTGTTTTTTTCCCACCCTCATGTTTTTACTGTTGACTATTCAAGTTCATGTACAATTTTGTCCTTGACAGTGCAGAAAGAATACTGAATTTTACCAAAGTTACTTCGTTTCTAATCCCACTCTCCAATATATTTGCAGTTTTCCCCAATTTTATGTCGTCCCAAATCTTCATGTGTACCCTCTATTCCATTACCCAAGGTTGTAAACAAAAACACTAAAAAAGCAGAACAGAGATTTTTTTTCCTGAATCTCCACTTTTGATATTAGATAGACAGACGGACATTAACATCACATCATCGTAAGCACATTTCCCTAATTTATTGTGAGGCTGTCAGGTCAGACAAGTACCAAAAGCTTTACTCATGTCAAGTATGTAGATACCTCTTGTTCCTCCCCCACTAACAATGTCTCTTACCCTGTTTGAGAAAAAATCAAACTGATTTGGCATGGCTTGATCTTTTGACAAAAAACCTGTATTGCTGCTGACTTCCCTGCTTTGTTATCTCCCAGGTGCCTCATATTCCTTTGCTTCATTATTTACTGCAGATTTCTTCTGGGGAGTGGAGTCAAGGCAGCTGGTCTATAATTCCTCCCTTCTCCCTCTTGAACTGAGTGCTACATACTTCTGCTTCCCTGCCCAGCCTCCATCAGAAGTGAGTGTTACCTGTTAAATCTGTTTCAGAGTTAAAAAGCTTCCTATTTAAAGACTGTACCATGAAGGTCACTGGGTGCAACCAATTAAAAAAGATCTAAATGATCTGAATAATCTGTGACTTAGTCTTTTCTTATTCTAGGCTCACATTTTACTGCTCAGTCACTGCTGTTAATTCTTCTAGGCATCTAGTTATAGCCAACCTTTGACTGAAAACCAGTGAAAAAAAAAAGACAAAAGCACTGCTGCCTTCTCCTAGACATCTTTCAATAGGTCTCCTTCACCTGGGTTTCTTCTTACGAGGATGATTTATTTTGCTACCCTTCTTATCTCATGCTCGATGCATCTCATTTTCTGCCCTGGCCTTTCTAATGTAATGCTTCGAATTCCTGCTATTCCTCCAACTCTAGCTTAAACAACCTGATATGTTTTCTGCTTCACGCATACTTTGTGCTGTGTTTAACTCCAGGACGTGCTGTCCCTGAGCACCAACCTTCATTCAAGCAGACTGATGAGAAATCAGCTTACTCCTGACCACATTGCTATGGTCCCAGGGTCCTGCACTCTCTCTGACAGGCAGAAGGCCACTGCTGGCAGCGCTGCAAGTTCCCTTTTGTCAGCAAGTAAGGCAAAAGTCCTCAAATACTTTTGTTTCCAATTGTGAGAGTGATTGTAAGCTGCACAGCCTTTGGGTTTCATGGTGACTCCACATTAACAAGTAGATTTTGATGTCAACGGGATCCCAGCTGTGGACATGCTCTCCAGCATTGCAATGAACAGAGGCCGTACAGCAGAGGCAGCTCCGGCAGGCGTGAGCGTCCTCATGATTACTCATGACTCCTTGGTGAACCTGTCCTGTTCACTAGGCCTTGGTCTGGCTCACAGACCCTCCTGCTGCGTGTGAACCCAGCTCCCTCATGAAGCTGCATTAGACAGTCAAAGAGATGGTTAAGGGAGCTGTCTGTACCTCTTGTTCCCACCCAGCCCACGCCTGCCCTCCCGGGCACTGCTGCAATGTCGGGCAGCACACATGACCTTCCATGTTAGTGCTGAGCAGCCACTGCTGTGGAAATGCTCTGGACCAAGGACCGAGCGCTCCACTTTCTTCTCAGACGAGATGCTGGTGTTCTGTGTGCGTTGGCTTAGTAGAGTGGGCAGAAACCTGTGGTATGATGTGGTTGGAGCAGTGGTTTTGTTACATGCGTTTCTGTCCAGGGTGCCTATAACATGGCTGCCACATTCATGAATACCAGATTGCCTCATGTTCCCAACAGGGAAATTTTCACCAGTTTTATTACTCTGCAGAACATATTTAGGACTTGCATGTTGAATTTATTACAAAACCAGGGTAGGGTCCTGAAGGGAGAACCAAAGCCATACATATCAATTCAGTACTGGACATGTTCAGTTATAAGGCAGTCACTACATCCTTTCGAAACTGAAAAGAGCACTTTTTTCCTCCCTTTTCAGGAACGTCTAGACTTGCAATTAAGCTCTTTATGTAGCCCTTACAAAAGTGTGTCATTGCATAATGAAAGCTACTCCACAGTAATTTAGTTTGATTTCAGCTATATACTGTTTGATAGAGATGTGAGGCAGTCAAGAGAAAGTTTAAATAAACTTTTAATAATTTAACAGGACAAAGAAGAAAATACACATTCCTATTTTCTATTCTTACGAAAGGTGAGTGAGCTCGTCTTATATATGTAAAATGGCAAATCCAGTCTCCATATAATTTGTGTCTTAAATAATTATTCAGCACAGATCTTACAGAATACAGAGAAACAAATACACATAATTCCAAATTATACACTTAGTCATACACTCCATGTGTAGACTTTGGAAAACAAGATGCATGTGGCTTGGTGGAATGAAGAGAAACTGAAAATTTGATAGTGAGTGAGCACCTATGCCCTGTTATAATCTGCGTGTATCAGCCAATTTATAATTCACATGTCCAATAATTGAACAAAAATTACAGATTTGTATGAGGATATAATACATGAGCTGGAGCTACTGTAGTCTTATTCTAGAGGAAACAATGCAGTTCCTCTGCTCCTCAGGTCCCACATCTTTAAAACTGTTGTGACACATAAGCTGTGTTATAGATGTCTGAGTGACAGGTTCAAAAGGGGAATGGGGATACATGATAATCTGTTGTTGAACCTGTGCTGTCCCCACTGAAGTCCATGCAAAATTCCACTACTTCAACTGATTCAGGCTTTATTTAAAAGCACAGTAATAAGGCTCCTACAAGCAGCCTGTTTCTGTGATTCCATTTATCTTTGAGGTAGCACATAACTTGGAATGCAGAACAGGACCTGAAATCCTGTATGCTTTGGCTTTATAAGCTCAATAGTTTGATTTCTGCTGATTATGGAAAAAGTGCATTTATCCGAGTTAGAAATCAACAAGGTTTCTGTTATAAAAGTGTGAAATCAAGTTTTATACACAGCATAATCTTCCCTCTGCCACAATTCCCTTACTCCAATCACATTGTCTTTGGTATCGAATGAAAAGAAGACCATTTTATCATGGCAGAACACAAAACCAACATTTACTTCTCTTCTGGATATATTTCAGCAAGTTTTGGATTTTTGTATCTGGATAACAACAAAATGGAGTCTTAGAAAGGCACCGAACAATGAAAGCTTCTCTAAATATCTTAAGGAAAGCCTGTTCTTTGCACTTGTATTGCTTTTACTGGTTGCTCTGGGAAATTGGAGTATGCCATTATGTCTGTTACTTGATATACCGACATCCGAACATTTTCATAAAGCTTCAATTACTTTAGTTAAACTCATTTAACAGAATATTGTTTTAGTGGAACAAAGAATATTTGCCTTTGTACTTCATACAAGTATGCATTAACACAACTAATTTAATTTATGATTTCAAACAATAAATCTGTGTATTATAAAGATGTATAAAGAAATGTATTAGCATAGATGCATAAATCCAAACCTGTTTATTTGGTTTGCCGGTCTACTATATTCAAAGTTATGAGATAACTCAGTAGGGAGTTCTAAATTAAGCAATTAGGTTACATAAAGTTTTAACTGTAATCTCCACAATCATTTTCTTCTACATTTGGAAACAGTTTTGTGTTTTGAATGTTCCTGCTTTTGGAAGAGTGAAGCAGCCTTGAAGATGATGACACTGTACCAGGTGTGATCACAGCAAATCATGTACAGTCATTTCTGTACTATCTGACATATGTAGGAGAGGATAACGCACACACCTTCCCACACAAATCCCAAACGAGCGGGCTTTGTGCAGAGAGCTAACTGTTTGCAGTGGCATGAAACTCTCATCTTAAACTGTAAGTAGGCCACAGCATCAGAGTAGGTAGAAGAGCTTTGCTATAGTGGCTTCTTACGCCCATCCAGAAGAGCTGCCCACTTGCAGACTATCTGAATTCAGTGAAGAATTAACATACATTAACAATGTACCTCACACAGCCACTCTGTTTAAACCTTCTTTTTCTGCATGTCTGGGGTGCAGAAGACAAAGACGTTGCCTCTTTTCCTGCGATTGCCCAGACCCCTCGTGCAGGGGAACCTTCCCGCTGCAGTCTCCACACCTACCAGGCACCCACCCTTCGCCTGCCCTCTGTCTGCTTGCATAACGAAAAGGTGAAGGATACGTCTTTTGGGAAAACTCAGACATTTGTGACGAAATTCAGAAGAAACATGACACTAGATGCAGGGTAACACCACAAAATGGCAGTGGGCAGAACTTACTTAACAGGTGTGACTTGATCTGTCAGAGGTGTTGAGGAGCAGTAGACTTCTTCTGTCTCCTCCACAATGAGAAGTTGCAAAAAAACAAAAAAACAGGAGATCTAAAAAAATCCACAGGCAGCCCCCTCCCAAAAAAAAAAAAGCCAAAACCTAGCAGTTCTGCCCTTCTACCGGCACCCATTTCTTCTGTAGTTTTGCACAACTCACAGAACCTCTCTGCTCGACTTATTTCACTTAGGGTAGCTCTTACAACCCTCCAAAGTGTGCTGAGGTTTTATTGTTTGTACAGCGCTCTGAAGACAAAAAGCATCACAAGCACATTACATTGCTACCACTTTGTTCTACTCACTCCCTCTCTTCAGCACTTTTTACTTTATTGACCACAGTCACGTCATAAACAAATAGAAAAAAAATCCATAATAAGCAAGAGTTTTTAACTAACTTCAAAATGTGAAGAATATTTTAAGTATTAGAGACGCAATTATTTTAAGACCAAGCTAAAAAAAAAACCAAAACAACTCAAAAGCTTTATAAATCCACTATGGGTGCCTTTGTAAATCAATGCCACTATAGGAAATTCAAAAGGAAGCAGGGAGGAATTTTGCAAAATTAGGCTTCTTCCTTTAAGCCAACAGCATAAATCTCTACAAGGTATTTTGTCAATCTGCCATCCCTGTATAGAACACAAACTTCAGCAACATCACTGGAATTCTAGCAAATCTAAAAAAGAAGTAGATTCAGTATTCCAAATGGGTTACCAAAAAGCAAGTAACGCAAGCCAGTAATGTCTTTGGCTTTGCCATTAAGAAATTAAAAAAATACAAATGAAAACCACAATCTAGAATAGATCTAAAGCTGCTGTCAGTGATACCTGGTGCTAGCTCAGGCCCAATTAACCTACAGCATCAGAGAGCCATTTTGCTGATGGAAAACTGTCCTGGCAGTGTTAGGTTTCACTAACCACAGAGATGTGCTAACCATAGCTCTAGTACAACTGTAACAGGGACATAATATAATGCCCTAACTAGCCACAGGTGCACATCTGTTCATTCTACCACCAACATACTTTATAGTTTTCTTGCAATAATTGAAGTTTTTGTATTCTAATCAATGCACTCCATTTCACGGCTTTTGATTAATTTCTCTCCCCTTTTAAGAGGGATATTTCATAAAATAATGTAAGTCTTAAATGGGTAGTCTAGTCTATACTACTTGCTTTTGAAAAATAAGGTGATTTTGTTCTGCCTGTACGCAACGGTTACACCAGTAAATTAAACCATGTCAAGGAGTGCTCCCGGGTGCGAAGACTCCATTGTCTACACTGTTCAAATTTTTAGAACAGTCCTGGGCAAATTAGCACCGATTGAAACAACTCCCTGTTAGTCAAGCCAAAGATTATTCCCACCAGGCTATCTGAAACTGGCCACTGTGTTTTGAAGGCTGGTGCAATTCAATGGTATGGATACTGGCTGTTGCAAGCCAGTTGGCATTGCTGGCAGAGAATGACCCCAGATAATTCACTCCCATCCACAGAGACCTCATAACAAAATAGTGGGGTGCTAGTAAGACCAGACTGATGGAATTTCACATCAAGGAAGCACATGACCACAGCAGGGCACAGAAAGCCTGATATGTGTGTTCTGGTAGGGTCAGATTTACAATTGTTCCAAAGGTGAGATTTCAGGGTAATAAACCAATGAAGGAGGATGACATTTCTCTCGCCCATCTGTGAAACTCTCTTCCCAAACAAATCATGTAAAAAGTCTATCAGTTTTAATACATCATTGTATCTAATGAATACTTATATTTTTTTTTTAATTCCTGTTTATGCATAAATAACACACGGATGCTTTTTGGGTTAATTATACTGCTTTCCTTGAATTGTGAAGCTTGGCTTACATATAATAGCATCACTTGCTAAGCCTGACATTGACCTTACATTTAAGAAAGGGCTGTCTAGACCATATATTAAAAAAAATAAAAAAGGATTTCCCTTTTTGCTTTTGTTACAGACTTTTTACAAAACACCGTTCAAAACAGCACAGCCCTCAAGGTCTACATGCACAGAAGTGTTTCCATTTATTCATCTGCTAGAAGTAAGCGCTCACCACGTGCAACACAAAGGCCCACCTTGGTTTTCCAGGTGCCATTACACTAAACCATAGAGACCACGTGGCAAACTTGGACTGATCCCACCCTCACAGCACCAATGACACATGCACTCTCCTATTCTGAAGCAAGGAAGGAAAAAATATATCGTTTCTGGCAGCAACACCATGCCTCAGTAACCTTCACTTGAGGCACACCTTGCAGGCTAGATCTGCCAACTATCCTGCCGTTTCATGCTTTTGCAACACACAATTTACACTCAAAACCAGGAAAGAAGTCTACTATAGTTCTGCCATGGTGACTCAGTGCCCTCTTAATAAAAAAAAAAAAAATCTTCATGGGCAGTTATTTTGATCCCCAAACCAGTTAGAATTCCTAGCTAGGAATGTAATTTCCATTCTAGGCTTCCAAGACTGAATTTGTGTCCAGGTCATGACAATAAAAACACACATTTTTGTTGCATATGACAAGGTACCAGCAATATTTGTGAAGAAATCATGTATTTAAAAAAATTGAAACCATTAAGATGAGCTACACCTGCAAGAACATAACTAGAAGGTGTTAAAAAATTCTTCTCTAGTAGAAGGAGGAGGAGGTCAGGATGATTATGCTGTGGATATCTCTATTATGTAACTGCCTGCTTCCTTTGAAAAACTGTCTCAGATTGCATACTAATATAATTACGAGTTTTCTGGAAAGGAATATTACATGGTTTGTGCAGGCCCTTCAGTGCAAAAGAACAATTCACATTCTGCTGGGAAACGCAACGACCTTATCAAGGCACTCAACGTTTGTTTTTTCAACTACTGGAATTCTGAAATACCATCTGGAGAAACGCTGAATTGTAAACATGAATTGGCTATCAGCTCCTCTGTTTTCAGAAAGATCAGCAACAGATCAAAATGCGATGTTTAATTTATGTCTTACAAAGAAATCTCCCTGTGGATTTGGTGTCATAGTCCAGAATTTAAGCAACATTTCCAATTTTTAAAACTCACCATATTATTGATTTCTAATGTACAGAAGGCTACAAATAATCTCATTTATGAGATCCGCTAATACTGGAAAACACAGTAAGAGATTCCATTTATAATTCTGTATTTGTCAGTGAAAAAATTTCAGAATCCTGCTTCCACACACATTTTTCCTAGTTTCTACATGGATCTATCTTCATTTAATTCCAAATTTTGCAATGATAATGAGTATCTCCAAAAGAACCTACAAAAATTAAATTTCTGTTTCTCAGTTATTGTGCCATAATTGCATAAACCCATTCCCAGGGTTCAGGAAAACCTTGTAAAAATATTTAACTGGAATAAAACTGTTGTGCTAGCTAACAAATTCTACCAAACCTCACAGCTATAGAACTGAGAAGAAAAGCTTGGTATTTTGACTTTACTTTGTGGACAGATTGTATTCCCAATGCAAATATGCCAGCCTTTTCCAGTCTGCAACCTCAGGGCTATTTCTGTGGGAGACTGACAACAATTTGCATGAAATTTGTATAATATGAGCACTTTCCGCAGTGAGCAGTGATAAAACATGGCTACGAATGTGCTGCCACCTCCGGCATCTGCCTCAGGTTCTGTAGTCAGCAAAGCTTCTGATGGCAGAAGACCCGTGGGTGGAAAACCAGCTCAGGTGTATGCCTTATGGGCCACTGGTAAGTAGCAATTTTCAGTTAGGACTTACAGCCAGAAAAGCCACCAGCCACACATGACAAACTGCAATGAATCCTGCAAAATCAGTGAAAATGTTTCTGTTATCTTCAAACAAATCAAAGTGTGCATGCTAATTTTGTTTTTTGTACCACACTACCATCATAACTCAAATATCTCTACACCCTTGATCAGCCTACAGTCAATGATGTAAATCCTAAAGAGAGTCGAGGCGTTCTGTTTCAAAACTGTGGAATTAGATGCAATGACCATCATTCAATCGCATGTTATCACTGTGCTCTGAGGGATGAGGTAGGGTGGCAATATATTTTACTTTTTGTATTTTAATTTAGTATTTTGCTTTTTATATCATGTACAAGAAACGTAAAGATTAGGGACAGGGTTAAATTTATTCCCATACTAAAAAATAGCCACAGGATAATTAGAAATATGTCTGGTCCACAGTTTGATCTTTATTGATTAGTCTGCCAATCATTATGAGATATAAAATGTATTTATTGTTACAGAGTAACTTCCATATTGAGGGGATGATAGTATTAAAATCTTGTTTATAAAAATTCTTCTACTCAAAATCTCAGTAAACAAAATTAAAGCATGTAATGAGAAACAAGAATGTCAACTTGCATGAAAAACTTTTTCTTTCACATCTCTGAATCTAAAATCAAATCAGTGTTAACAGGAACAAGCTATTTTGGCCTCATCCAAATAAACAACTAAATTCCTATTGATCAGAGTGAGAAAACAATCTGACTGAAGAGCTATGAAAAGTCTGACTGAAAATTGTGTGCCCTCTTAACAGCCTAACTTCTACCACCTCACTCTTTATCATGCCACCATTTATGGGTGTTTCTAATCATAGAGGCTTCTGGCCTGCTACAACCTGAATTAGGAATGTGAAATATGATGAAGAAACACACAGTTAAAAATTCAATGCCTTTCACTGTTTTGTTTGGTATAAATAAGCCAAAGGAGTCCAAGCCCCCTTTAGCCTTTGCAGGTTACGGTTGAACAGATTTGCTAGACTAAAAAGTGCTAATGGAAGATAAATTAATGCTAATTTTAACCTATCTCAGAACATGGGCTTCCACTCCTATCTCACATGAACCTCTTACCATCAAACCACAACTGTAGTGGGCAAAACAGCAGATGCGAATGTAAACGCCAATGGAGAAGGAGAAAGCAATGCTCCGCCTATGGATTACTTACAGAGCAAAAAACCCTCATCTTCACAGGTTTCAGTCACCTAAACTTCACGCAACAATATCAGAGACATAAATATGCCTGGATTCTGGCAAGGTATCTGATATTACTTCAGATCAGTAACTGGTTTAGCTGATGGCTGCACTGAAGGACATGAAGATTAGTAGGAGAAACACAAAATGGGCAGGAAATTTAATCCAAGGGTAAAGCAGGTAAAGTACCTCCAGGAGGCAGAGGAAAGTACTTGGTGTGGGGAAACCTCTTCTGGAGAACCAGGGATCAACAAGTGAGTGGAGAGGCTGCTGTGTGATGAGACAATGCCAATCTTGCCCTGTTTAGCAATGCAAAGTAAAGTTTTGAAAGAGGATTTGACTGCTGTCTATAACTACATCACGGTAAGCACCAGGCAGAGTGGAAGGAAAGGGTTTAAGCTAAGGGATCCTTGGCACAAAAAACCAACCAGAAACTAGGTATCAATGTCTTCAGGCTAGGAATGAGAAAAAGGCTCCTTACTGTAAAAGCCACAAGTATTCAGGGCAACCTTCTAAGAAGTGTGGGGAGGTCAAGTCATGAGATGCTTCTAAGGCGATGCTCAGTACAGTTACAAAGACGACTAATGGACACAGCTGCTGTAGGGGCAGTGACTGCAGAGAGAGCTTAGGGTACACGTGTTGTCTGGGTTTGTGACCCTGCAGAAACTCCTCCACGATCCTTCAGGAGAGTTTGTGTGAATTGCCAACAGATCATCGCTCTCAAAGCGGCCCCCAGGGAAACCCACCGAACTTTCCCATTCAGTCTCAGAGGGTTCAGTGCTGGGCAGGTGCCTCTGCTCCTTGCAGGCGCAGACCCCTTCCTGGGGGGCTCAGGAGGCAGCAACCTGCTTGAGCCCAGCTGCCTATTCCTCCTCCTCTTCCTCTGGTGCTTCTGCTCCTCTGTCCACCGCAGCCTGGCAGCCTGCCTGCTCTGTAACCCACTGCACCCACTGCCCTGGGCATTACCAGTGGCTGCAAAGGGACAACAAGATGGGGAAGGGATGGAGGCACCAGAGAGTGGGAAGCAGTACATAAGGATGGGATGCAGAATGTTGCATGCTGGATGTTGAGATGTTGCTGCAGCTCTGTTACCTACAAAGGGAAATTTGCCTTTAAGGTAGAGGTTAGGTTGCAGTAGTTTTTCTCTGAAAATCACCATTTTCCATTTTTCCTCTTTAAAGACTTACTTTAGAGTGCGTTGGGTATTTTCATTTCTTCCTCTTTCACACTATAGCTTTTTGAACAGTTTTTACTTGCAGTTTCTAGTGGCTTCTGTGGGTTGTGCTGTTTAGCAGAAACAGGATTTGATGCATGGGGAATCTCACCTGCTGGACTGGAGGAGGACAGTAGGAAGGCCAAAAGAGAAACAATGAGCTAGGAGGGCTTTGTTCCACCAAAGAACTGGAAATGACAACTGCATCCTTATTTAAGTATTGATCTCAATTCAGTGCTTGCCATGGTGGGCGTCCTGCTGAGAAACGGTCTCTGCTCAGCCAAGGCAGCAGTACACAAAATGCTGCAAACAAGTAAGCGGAAATTACTTTTCCTGTCTGCTCAGCGCTGCACTGGAAGAATTTCAGATGAGGAATGTCTCTTGTCAGGCAAGAACAGCTCGGGCTGCAAGGCTGTTAACAACATGTCACAGGGGCATGATTTAAGGGGCTGCTAGCTCCAGTTCAAGGGGGAATGTGGAGCAGAGAGATCTCGAAGCTCTGAGGAAGTGATAAAAAGGAAACTTACTGCTGAAAATCTGTGAGGCTCAGAGAAAACTGGCAAACATATGTTTCACTCAGATTTCTGGCAAACGCCAAAGACAGCATTGCAGACTATGAAGCTGAGGTTCCGCACAGTCTCATCTATGACAAGGTCTCTAGTTTATGTACATTCTTATGTTTTTAATTTTGGATAATTAACATTCTTCAGCTTAGCCCTCATAATTCTTCTAACAGATTGCCTATATTCCATCGTTGCTTCTAGTCCTGCCTTTTTTTTTTTTTTTTAACTGGTTTCCAGGTATCGTTTTTCTTTCTCTCTCCTGTTCTTCATCCCGCAGGGCTAAATAGTCAAGGCATCTGTATTTTCTTGCTCATTTGGGGGCTTGCCCCTTTTCTCTACTGTCACACAGACTCTTTGTTCTAGGCTGTCCACCTTCTTCTGCTCAGGCCTCTCACAACCCCCCGCACTGCTTCTGTTACCCAGATACTCTCACCAAGATCTATATTAAGCACCAGCTCCTATCCACTGTTGTGCATCTTTCAGCATCCTGACAGCATATCCTTGTAACACACACAACTCTGCCATTTTCCTCACACGGCAAAGATAAACAGTTTCCTGTTACTGCTAGAGACGAGCAGTATTCAGTATTGGCAGGTCGGCTGAGGTCTGTAAAATATCAACTTCTCTCAAGGGTAGTAATCATTCCTGTTACTGGACATCTGTATAATGTTTCCGAGCACACAGAAGGGGAGTCATCAGCTGGAAATGCAAGAGGAGGAGAGAGATTTAGGTGTATTTATACACCACAAGATGTATACTAGTACATCCTAGATATACAAGATGAACTCCTAGTGTGATGCCAATTTTGCAACAGACAAATGCAGCCCTCGGATGCAGCAGGGGAGGTATTCCCACGGAGAGAGGTGCTGCTGCACAAGGCTCTTGTTAGATCAGATGCCAAAACAGGCTGTGCTACCATATGTTGTAACACCGAACTTATATATTGAGACTTTTCTGGACTGAAGAACAAGCAGGGATTTTTGGAGAACATGAAAATTCTCATTTTGTCAAGGAGAAAATATAAGTGAGATGCAATATTTTAAATTTGTAAGAGGGTACATGTAAAGGTAAGGTCTAGCTGAGTGACCAGGAAAATTTGTTCCATTTTGAAATATTTTACCTTGAACATTGGTGCCTGCAATGGTATCTGGGATTGAAGTTCTTCAAGAACAGTTGAAATTAGGTTCAGAATTCACAGTATGAAATCTATTACACAGAATCACAGAATCACAGAATGGTAGGGGTTGGAAGGGACCTCTGTGGGTCATCTAGTCCAACCCTCCTGCCGAAGCAGGGTCACCTACAGCAGGCTGCACAGGACCTTGTCCAGGCAGGTCTTGAATATCTCCAGAGA
>Ga0181612_147664_pt1 | contig 13358 bp, 5 predicted proteins | sample HoacroProtozoa21_FD_119630 | JGI IMG/M metagenome (GOLD analysis project Ga0181612, IMG submission 119630) | Hoatzin crop microbial communities from Cojedes, Venezuel. Combined Assembly of Gp0051906, Gp0051904, Gp0051908
CACTCTGAAGGTATTAGACAGCCAAAAAACCATAAGCACATTTCAAATAGTGGTCCTACCAGTTCTCCATATAAAAAGCAAATATCAGTCTGCACAACGACATTTAAAGACCTGCTTGTCCACCAGTGAGGCAGAGGAATACGCAGGAGGGTTTTGGCCTTTTACCTGGTGGAATCTTTTCAGATGGAGAATAAGAATAGCAGGAACTGAAGAAATCAGCAGCTGTTTCCGAGCATTTGTGTAGACACCTTCCATTTTCTTTTCTGTATTTATGGATATCAAAATAATTTGTAAAGTGAAGGCAGTCACACAGAATTTAAGTATTAAACATCTGACAGAATAGATCTATGTTGCAATGATTTTGTACGTGTTATATAAAATGCAAGGGAAACTTCGTGGAGTTTCACTTTTTTTTTCCTCATTTTCCTGGTTTTTAATAGTCTGCCAAATCTGAGCATTATTTTAGCCCATCCTGTACAAATCAGATCAAAAGTTGGAAGCATGTACACCACATAGGTCAGCCTGCACACTGAGATACCTATGTTGTCTGTTACCATAGCACCCAACTTTCCTGTTAAAACCATTTCATCGGAAATAAATGGATGATCACTGGAACAAGAAATGGAAGGCACAGGTCTCCTTACCTACGCTAATGTCCTAACCACTAAGACAGAGATTAATTTTCCACTATTCAGTTCTTTCTGAATGAGCACACACTTTATGCTTATTAAAGAGAAGGGTCTAAGGAGGGGTGCCTGATTCAGGATGCCCCATAACATGCTGGCCTGGGCACACAGGGTTGGGAAATGTGGTCTCCAATCCCCGTACGGCGCAGAGGGAATTCAACGCAGGGCTCTTACCGAAAGTAGCTCAGTGGTTAGCTACACAGCAAAAGGGAACACGCCACCAGCATTTTTTTTTCTGAAAAAATTAACTACTGGTTTTACACACGTCCAAAGGAAAATATTTCATTTGAGGTAGAATGGAGCATTTAATGTAAAAGCAGGTGACTTCTTAAATCTTGTTTTAGAAGGAAAACAATTAATAATGATCAGTTGTGAACTGATTTTCCTTTTCCATTTTTCACTGCGCCCATGGAACCAAAATATTATTTATATAGCACTTACTCTCAGTCCAATAATGATAAATGAATGATTATAAAATACTATTTTATTTTTTTCAGAATTTACTCATGCTTAACTTGTACGTTTCCAGAAATCTATAAATGCACAGGAAACAGGAAATTTCTTTTTTACTGTAAGATCTCCCTTTATGTTTTATTTACAAATAATCAGAAGAGCTTAATTTTTTTATCATCCTGAATATCTATACATGAAAAAAATCCCCGTCCTTTTTGAAAGTTTATTTTTCATTAAATTGTTTTTCTTACTCAGTGAACCCTAATGGTCTGCTTGGGCTACACAAACTTCGAGGAAAACAGTGGGACAAGAACGTAGTTCTCATCTCCATTCTTACAAAGCTTTCTGAGGGTTTTTTTCCCTCTTCATTACAAGTGTCTTTTCGTGCCCCTCTATATTACTTCCCCGAGTATATAAGTTGTTAAAGCTGAATATTAGAGCATTTATTTCAAAGCTTCTAGGACTGTAAAGAAGAGAAACAGCAGCAAAGATTAATATCGAATGATGAGCCTATTCAGTTTATGGTCATCTTTAAATTACTTATCTTGGATAAAATAAAGGAAAGATGCAAAGTAAATTCTAAGTTACATCTACGATTACGTTCTAATATAAAATTTAGCATTGTTGCCTTTGCAGGATGAAGTTTTAAGTTGTGACAAGCGAGTTCTGCTTGGGGAGACATTTTCTATTTCAGCACAAGAGGGAGGCCCATGCTGGAGCACTGAGACAGCAGCGAGCGCACAGGTTTTGTGGGACAGTTTTGTAGTGTCCACGCAGATACAAGCACTTCACCTGTGGAGTTGGTTTTCTTCTGATACTTCTGTTTCCTTTCTGTGCAGCTCTCGCATAAAAGCTTGTTGTTCCCCATGAGGAGCTCTACAGAGGTGAACTGGTAAAGGCAGGACTGCACAGAACATTCCTTTGAGCTCGTTATGTAGCTTTGGGAAAGTGTCTGAAAGGCATTTTGAGGGTTTTGGGATAGCAGGGATTTGTCTACTGAAAACATGGAATTATTAGATAAACCTAATGCTGGATCCCCGCGGCTCAATTTTTTATCTTCGTTTATAGTATCACAGAAGCTGAGTTTGGACATAGCACTGGAAATCATCTCATCATTACTGCCGCTTGGTTTGCTGGGCGGCATTCTAACATTTACGTGGTTGACGTGCAAACCAGACGCGTTGCTGGACGGGCTGAAAGCTGTTTGCTTAGATGCACTTTCGCTTTCTGAGGCTTCACTGTCTGCATCAAAGCTGCTCTCAGAGCGGCTGGCTTCCTTCTCACTGCCGTCCGTCTGACTTCCATTTACAGCGGAGTCAGCACTCGCGTCTTTGGCGTACAGCATGCCAGAGCTGCCTTCCAGCTCAAGCTTTTTGGTTTTTTCCTGCATGATAACAGGACTTCTTTCTTCTTCATTCGAGGAAGCTTTTCTGGCAAGCCGTCTCTCCTGGTTCAGTTGATTCTGTAAGTTATGGCATTATTATTTCAGTAATATGGGGTAGAAACAGAAAACAGATCTGTGATCTAACATAGCTTTTGAAACATGAAAAATTCAAAGCAAATTAAACCAATTATTTTATACTATCCACCTCTCACATGTTTAAGCTAGTTGATTTCCTTAAGATCTTTTTAAACCAATTTAGGATTAGAAAGCTACACCCCAGTCAGCTAAGAGCATTATACTTACTGTGAGATCAATACTTCCCACAACTAATTACGTTCACTTTGTGACAGCTGCGGATGGCACGTCTGAAGTGGTATTCACTTAATCTAACTTAAGCTTCTAAAAGGTTCTCAAGTTTAAGCCCTCCCCTAGCCTCCATCAGAGGCCTCAGCTGATGAGCAGCTCCAGAAGAAAATTTAACTTGCCTTGTAGGCACTTGTCTTAGAATTAAGTAAAGCATCCCTAGTAGTATGTTTGCTAATTTGTATGTTATCTGAAGTTGATTTTTTTAATCAAGTTTGCAAGAAGAAAAAAAAAACTTGGCTGCCACAGAAAACTACTATAGATGTAAAAAAACCCAAAGTTGCCATAATTTTAGGTGATTTATAAATGTTTATGATTCTTTTCTTTCTTTCTTTCATTTGGCTTCCTTCCAGAAGAAGTGAGCAACTTTCCTTTCCCTTTGCTTTTTCCTTTATCTGAGCTGGATCAAATTCCAGTCACACCAGTGGGAATCCTTCCATTCACCTCAACAGTTTGAGTTTTAGGCCCGTAACAATCAGTGTCTGCACCTTCTCCTTACCATCCTTTCCTTTGATTCTACCGTATGTCCTTTTTCTACTTCTGCCTCATTCTCTTCTCCTGTCAGTCTTTTATGTGATTATTCTGTTATTTTTTTTCTTCATGTGTATTTAGTATGTTAGGATCTGATTCAGGAGAGTTTTTGTGGTCCCTGACAGGGCACAGACCCCTTATGTAGGACGCACTCAGATACCAGGTACAAGAATCTAAAATTGCCATGACCTCATAACCCGTAATCTAGGCATGTTCCCAAAATAAGGCTCATCATTCCCTCTAAGCGTCAGGAGCCCTGTGCTTGCATCTTCCACTTCCCAGCATTACTAAAGTACCTGTAAACAAAGTGACCCAGAGCATGAGTTACGCTCACACCACTGCTTTCACAGAACAAGCTCCAGAAGCCAACTCTCATGGGTTGCTGCCGTCACAGGGAATGTAAGTGGAGGGAAATACCCTTCTGCACACCTGATCATGTGCCTAAGCTGCAGCGAGGGTGTGACTTTACACATGGCTGTGGATTTAGTATTTCCTACTGACTATCGTTAGGTAGCTTCTCATTTGGTAGAGAGGGTTTCTGGACAGTTTTTGTTCTGGATCCCACTCCAGGTCATGGGTACCAAAATGGTGGGCACTACAGGTAACTGCCTAACTTGCAGGCACTGAACTTTGTTCTGTCTGCTCCTTAAATGTACACCATAGACTCAATTCAATCCTCAAATGCATAGTTTTAAACTTCAAGCAAGAACTTTAAGTCCAAATGAAGTTCATGTGAAAGACAAAAAAATATTCCTGAATATTTTCTTAAACAGGGTTTAAATTTACACTAAATGTACAACTTCATAATTCAAGTCCTTAAACTTACAACCAAATGAACAGTTTAGCAAAAAAAAAGAATAAAATCCCAATAAAACACATTAGAAACCCAAACACTGTTTTCCGTTAGGACCGTTTCTTGTCTTTGTTAAGCTTTTTACCTTATAAATAGAGAAGAGGGAGAGGAATTTGTCTGAAATCAGGGGTATTATGCAAACAGCAGTCAAAAAACTCTTAAAATTGTGAAGCTCCCCGATTCAGAAGAACAGCCTAACAGGGAGTGTTCAGGTACTCTGCTGCCTACAAACCCCCCCACGCAACACCCCCCATGTTCAGCAAACTTACAAACTGATGAACTGAAGTCAGAACATCAACAAACACTGACTCAGTTCAATAACTGTTTGTTCTGGATTAGAAGTTTTACTGCAGAACAGGTGCGTTACACTGAAAATATATTTTTAAAAAAGACTAAAATAACAATAAATACACATCTGAAAAGATGGAGGGGGAGTAGAGAATCACAAAGCCTTCCCAGTGAGACAGACATACTTCATAGGTCACTTCATCCATTCTTACTGAAAGCAGAGTTGTTGCTTCCTTTATTTTAGTCTGTCTAGTTTACTGAATCCATGCTATGTTTTATTTTCTTTATTTTGAAAACGTTTCAGTAATCCTGTTTTATCTATCAGTATTAACACTATTATTAAGATTCTAATTGGCCACATGGCCCTATAAGGATGACAAGGCTTATATAAAAAAAGGAATGTTAATAATGGCAGTAGATGACATATAATGACCTTATATGAGAATAATGACAATGAGAGCCTTTGGCACATTTCATTAACAATAATATATGTGCACAGCAGTTATTACATATTTCTTTTAATCTGTCAACACTAATACATATAAATAACCAGTTCTGTTAGGCTGATGTATTCGCAGAACCCTTATTGCTACCATCAGAAAGAACGGCATCCGGAGCTGCGCTGGCGATGGTCTGAACCGAGCCCCCCAGCCCTCGGGCTGCTGAAGGCCAGGGGGATCAGGGAAGCTGGGCTCACAGTCTCCCAGAGCCTCGGCTGGCTGTGCTGTTTTTGTTGGACCCGCTGCCAACTCATCCCTCGGATGGCACTAACGCAGACCTGCCCGCTCTCCGACCCAGCATTACAGTGCTTGGGACTATGACCAGAAACAAATGACAAGCACACCAAAAAAAAAGCACTCAACAAGACCAAAGGCAACATGAGTTGAAAGTAACCTGCAGATTATTTTTCTCCTTACAAACAAAACCCTGTAACTGAAAACTGAATGGTTCCCAACGACCGTCATTTCTCACACTTCTAATAATGACCTAAATATTTTATAACAAGTCCGCCAGCTATCTGTATACCAAAACACCCCCACTGACAGGTGCCAAAATTCCCACCCCTGTAGCCCTAGAAACTTCCGAAGAAACTCAAGAAGATTGGTGCGTGCGAGTAAGTTCTTACCTTATCTTTTGTTAAAGCGTGTTTCTTGACCATTTTGGGTTGATTATTCAGCGTAGTTATAGAAGAACAGTTATACTGACTAAGATCGGCCTCTTGTACACTTTTACCTTTACCTGTTCTTCCCAAAGGCACAGGTTTTGCAACCTAAGAAATTAGACAGGAAATCAGGAAAGGAAATACGCCAATTTTGTATTCCTTCGCAACCTACAGAAAAGATTAATTTAGGTGGGGTTTTTTTCCCTTACTTCACAAAATAATAACCTACATAAATCCAGTTAACTGGCCCATGAAATTTGGTTTAAGGCTACTTTCTGATTTTATTTATCGTAGACACATTGCCAACATCGTTGAAGGATCAACTGAGAGCCACAAGAAACAGGAATGACGGAAAATTCCTGCGCAGAATACATACCAAATAATCTAGTACTGTGTAAGCACATGCGTAGCTGTGTGAGATACCGATTTATCAAAGGGGACACAGGTCCCCACAAGTCAGTCTCTGGTGCAGCCTACCACCTCATGGCGTGACGAAGGAGCTGCTGCCGTCACATTAATGGCAGCAGCGTATCCAAACTATAAAGGAAAGGGACCACCATCAAGTAATGCGTGTCCTCAGGTAACTGCAGCGATTGCTAAAAGGCAGCAGATCTCTCTCCCAAACAGAACCCATGTAGTTCCCACGTTAGACACAGGAGCCAGAAAGCACAGGGGCCCAGATACTCAAAATGTTCTTAAAACTTTAACTCCCACAGACATCTGCACTCCACGCAGCAACGACGACGAAGAATTTATTACGAGCAAAACTGGTGTTTGGAGACAAGTATGTTTTATACAGGATTAAATATTACATTAAATACTCTCCCTTAAATACAGATGAATATATGCATGATGGGGGAAGAACCGATCCCGACCCACCCCTGCTACTCTCAGATGAAAACCCCAAGCCCTGCAAAACCAGAGCATATGCCTTCAAGGGAACACAGTTCCTCCGCAGCTGGATGGAGATCACAGAATGAATGGAGGCGTTCTGTGAAATGCCAAAAACACCAGAATAAATATATTCAAAGTCTATCCATTTTTACACTGTCTCATCCCATAGGTACACTTCAGCCCAAGGGACGCAGGGTCTCCAAAAGCAAACCAATAGCTAGAATCTAACTTTCTGGACCTTCAAAAAAAAAAAAAAGTTGATAATCATTCTATTCGTAGAAGTATATACTAAAAATGCTACTAACTTAAGCTAATCTCAGACCTACATGTATTGTGAATTAAAATGGTCATTGGTTCCAAGTTTGGACTAATTTAAAAATATATGCACTTATGAGATTGTATGTGTATATATATACAATCATATAATGAACAGACATATGACAGTACATGTATTTATGGACAAGCATACATTTCTTGCCTTGAAATCAAAACTGTGTATATCCATAAACGTCTTCATAAAGGTATATAAAAATATGCGCTGGAAGTAATAGTTATTACATATTCTGTTTCTTACCCTCTCCTCTATTATAGGAAGTGAAAGATCAATGAAAGGTTCTTTTACTGTTGAAATCTTGAAGAAAAAGAGAAAATGCATATTAAATGCAAACAACAACATGCGGGTTTAGCACATAGCTCCCCTTTTTAAATCAAATTATTACCAGAAACTATACAAAAAGCTAGTTAGTTACAAGATGTATCAAACTACAATGAAGAACTTCCCACAAACTTTTTTTTTTATTTTAAGTTAGCTCTCATTTTCTTTCTAACACTGCACAAAATTTCAGCCTTCAGACATGAAGGGCGAGGCCACCCATCTGGGCATGAACTGGACCCAGAAGCAGTGCGGTGCTCAGTTTCCCTGAGCTCCAGACAGATTTTCAAGTCATGTGGGCCATCGAGATGGTACAATTCTGCAGAAAGCTAACTCGTAGAGTTTCCTGAGCCTGGACACTTCTGTGCAGGCGTTTGACCTCGTACACTGTTAAGCAACAAGGACTGGTTAATGACAGTTAAATGACAGGCTCTAACCTGACGCTCTCAGAAAAGATTAAGTCAGGCTTACTGGTTACAGCCAAAAGCTTTATTAGAAAATTTCACACCATAACATAGACTAGTAATTGTTAAAATAAATCCAATTCCTGGGGAAAAGGAGACTGAAAAAAACCCAACCTTCTTTTCTGTCCTGAACTTTTATTTTGCCATCTATAAGCCACATAAAAATCTAAGACGAAACTCAAATATCCAGCAAATCATACCTAAACACATTCTCTCTCACCACCTTTCATCTGCCTTTATGACGAGAACATCTCATCCAAGCCTGTTCCTTAAGCTCTCTCCCTTACCGTTACCCATTTCCTTCCAAAACTGTCTTGTCTTATCTCTGGAAAGACTGTGAAAAACAAGGCCTTAAAAAAAAAATAAAAATCACATCGTACCTGTAAGTTACTGAACACACTCATGCCCTCAACTGCTGTCGTCATTGCCCTTCTCTTACATTTGTGACCCTATCTTCCACCTGCGACATTTGGTACGGACTGAAGGCTTATTTTTACCTGTTGTGTGAGGGACTCGGCAGGGTTTAGGTTCCAGTAAAGCAATCAATGAGATCACAACTACTGTTAACTACGACGACTGACTGCCTGATGAGCGATGTTCAAACAGGGGTTCCTCTAAAGAGTGAGTTTGCATGAACAAACATTAGTCAAAAGTATCTTTGCCAATGCAGGCAAAGGAAAGCAAACGCTAAACACTTCCTCAGAGAGCTACAGCTGGCAAATTCCTGAGTCCTCAGCAGGCAGAATGTAAGAATCCAGCAAAAATTAATGAGACACACAAAATATATAAAAACTCAAAGTTCTTCATTGATACCAGTAGCACACTGAAGTGGAAGCTGCACATCACACAGAGGGAAGTTTACCTGGCACTGCAGGGCTGTGCTTAATTATTCAGACTGACTGATTTACTTAATCTCTATAATACGAAATATAATGTTTTAAAGCAAACACGAATGTCACATTCAATTAGAAAAGCCATGCAAATGAGATTTTTCTCTTCCAAAGTTAAAGAAAATTACAAGGATCATGGAGAGCATTTATGATGAAATGTCAGTAATATTAATTATGAAAGGAATATGCTGTTTATTAGAGTTATTACATTAATTATCAAAAATACTTCAAGGGAAAAAAAAAAAGCAATTTTAGCATTTCCCCACTCATACTAATTCAAAATAAGTAATTCCCAATTTTCAGGTATATCCCAGAAGAGTAGGCAGGAGGATTTACATTTTAAGATAGTTAGATGTTTTTAAAATATCACATAAAATTGGAGTGTAACACGGATGATTGTACAATTTGGAACCTCCAGCCTTAAGTCAGATGTAAAATCAAGCCCAGTACTTGAATCCTTTTTGAATTCAAAGAACCCATCTTCTTAGGTTTGGGAGGATAATGCTTTAAAAGAAGGAATAAATCATTTTAAATGAGAAACTTTCAATCAAGTCTTGTTTCTACAAACAAACAAGTATAAAATTGGTAATACAATTTTATACTTTCAAGACAATTTAATCAAACCAGTATGTGATCTATTCCACATCAAACCAAATTCCAGAATACCTACATTTTCACATTCCTCACACATGACAGTGCTAGTCAATTCACCAACAAAGATCCTATCTATGAAGTTCATCTTCACACCCTCTCTTCCATATGCTGAAAAAACATTGCCTTTTTTAAATGTGAAAAATAACAGATCCAATGCCACACTATAAGTACAACATAATTCTAAGATTTATTGTGAAAGCACAATTTTAAACATATTCAAAAATGTTTTGAACACAATAACTAATACATCATATACTGTATTCTCTCAGCATTTAGAAATATTTTAGTGATACAATTCCCTTTTATCCCTCCCTTCCCCACCTACTGTAACAGAGTAATAACACTGTATCTCTCAGGAAGAAGCCTTTTAAATGAAATTTCAGTTTTCTTTTGAATACATAATATTGTATTGCCTTGGTATAGTGACTAGGGTAGCAGATAGGTTGTCACCCTTTCTAAATGGTTTTTGAAAGTATAAAACTGAGAAATGAGACAAAAGCCCGTTCCAGTACATGCCTCTGTGCCCTAACTGTTGCAGATTTGGGAAGGGTGACTTTCAAAAGAGCTTAATCATTATTAAGACTTTAATTAAAACAAAATCCCCCAAATTAGAACTTTTGCGTAAACACACAGACACAAAAATCAATTTCAAAACTCTTGTTTTGAAAAAACATGTCTTCTCTTGAAACAGCTCCCTATCTTGGCTTTGTAATCATATTTAGAGTGCTTGCGGTATCAGTCAGCTGACAGAAATCAGTTTTATTTACGGACAGTGGCCTGAGTGATACAATAATTGTGGCTATATAGCAAACCTGAAGATGCAGCAAACTACTTTAGAAAATAAAATTAAATTCTACTTATCGTAACAAGAGGCATTATTAATACAGGGAAGACTTTATCCTGGCTACAAAGATGCAAGTCAGCACATACTAAGCTCTCTATCCTTAAGATACGCACTAGGTGGCACTAGAATACATAATAAAAGTTACAGTACTTCAGGATTGCTGTTTGCAATTGTCAGTGTTGAAGAAAATGGTATTTAAAACTTGTGCATTTTTAAAAGCATTCAATAAAGAGTTGCATACCTTTGACTTTTCTTCTAGTTTCTTCATCTGCCGTCTTAGTAGTTGGATTATTAAATGCTTTTAAGATACCAGTTTGTATACGCTATAAGTAAAAAACAAACCAACAAAACATTTAGCAAGTATTTTAAGTGTAGACATTCTAAAAAACTATTAGTATGATAGATTTTATCTGCTCTTATTTCTATAAAACAAGCATAATTGAATATTTTAAAATTACTGTTGTTATTCACTAACAGCGTCAAAGTTACATGGGCTTAACTTTAGTAGGTAATCATCCAAAAATTTCCACCCCTTAAAAAGGGAGCTGCTGTAGAGCACTTGAGAGGTCATGAAGAAACTGTAAGATTTTCAGTGAACAAATAAACAAATACTTTCCGTTTCTTCCACTGCGGGGGGCGGGGGAGGTGCGGAAATGCTGAAGAAAAATGGATTATTACTGATTGACAAGGCTACAAAATACTTGAAGGCAGCTAAGTATCTTTCAATAGCCAGGCTTCAATGACTGTGTTGGGCAGGCTTTTTATTACTTCTGTTTACTTTCTAAAAAACACTGCACATTTCAAAGTCATTTTCAAAAACCTTAGGAGAGATACAAAACTTTTTATGAACCCATATAAACGTCACCAATATTTGCTCAAACAATCCTAAAAATTCCATTTTTGAAAGAAGACTCAGAAAGAAGCAAATTCAGACAGGTGAGCTGCAGCTGCTTCCCCCCGTATTTCTCAGCTGCCCGGGATAAGGAGACGTCGTGCTCCTGAGAGCCGTACCCGGGCAGCAGAACTGCACGGGGCTCAGCCCCGGCTCCGACACCCGCGGAGAGGGAAGCCGGAGGCTGCAGCAGGTCTGTGGCGAGAGAACGCTGCAGTGTGCATGACCTGTGTTTCCTTTTTTCCTGGCAAAGGTATGGGCTCCCTAATCCACCAACTCTAGTCACAGGGAAGAGTCTCCCATGTCGGTGTGCAAACGACATTTATAATTACATGTGTCACTGAACTCACGCTCAAAGCAAAGCACCATTCTAGAGACAAATGGCAATACGAAACCTTCTGCAAGTAACTCCAACCCCACGTCCTAACAGGAAAAGAATAAGTAACTCTTGCTTGCAGGCAGCAAATAACACTGTCAAGCCACATATTACAAAAGCGTTAGGACGACAGACAGCATCAGAGGTTCGGTTTCCAGCTCAGGCACCCATCAGACCACGTCATACTCCTACCTTGTGAGTATGTGACCTGGCTTGTGAATTAACTCCCGCTGCCCCGAGCTCAGCTTTGTTCATCTTAAAGCCAACAATATACTAAAAGGACTAATCAATAGGTAATTCATGAAGTTGAGCACCATAAATGGGTTTAGGGCCATAAGCAACCCTTTTGTCGGGATTAGCGCGTTGAACCATTTATTTAGGTCAAAGAAAGACACAGTCTTTGAATGGGCAGGGTGCTGCCGACAATGGCAGCAGACATTAATCAATTAGCAGCAGGGCTCAGCCACTTCAGGCCCTGGTGTGAAACCATCTCTGGCCCACATTGCTGGAAAGCGCAGACAGTATGTCATCTGTATTCCAGTATCGACAAGCTTTTATCTTAAAAAAATCCACTTGTCTACATACGCACTGTCTAACTTTTTTTAACGTGAATAGGAAGAAGTTCAACGCTGGTGCTGGAAAGCCTTTTTACGAGATACAGAACCACGGAGAAGAGGCAAAAGTGGAATGCGTTTTTTTTGTTAGTTCCTATAACCAGTGCCATGTCGTGTATCATATGTATTTATCATCAAAATTAGGGTTTCAAAAAAACTAATCCCGGTAGGGATATGGAAGCAGGGACAGCAGTGTTCGGCCCTCCTGCAGGTGGATGGCAAAGCAGCGGGGCGCTGGTGGTGGGGAGCTGCTGCAGGCAGGCTGACCCAGCCGCAGCCCACGTGCTGGGGAGGCCACCGCGCAGCTGACGTTCTCTGTTTGTCACGCCATCTACAGACTCGAAACACAGTGTAATTAAATAAAATAAAATGAGTTAAAAACCAAAGAGAGTGCTTTTATCAGCACTGTCGCTGGCAGAGCAGCCTAAGGCGGTCAAGACGCCACGTGGGCAGCGGAGGGGTGTAACTGCAGGGCAGGGGGGACCAACCTCTGCTGCCTGGTGATGGGGCCGCAGAAACACGCCGCTGCCCGAAAGGTCACCTGAAATTCCCACCATCTCCCATTGCTCTTTTGTGGTAGCTGCTGTAGCCGTCACCCCTCTCTAATAACAAACAATTCAAAACGCAAACACAGGCACAGGTTACGGTAATGATGGCACGTTCACTGGTGGAACAGGAGACTGACTTGCAGGGCAACTGCTGTCACCCACTGGAGAAGCTGCTTTGTTGCTGTAATAATCCTGCTTTTGGTGAATCCTCATTTGTGAAGCAAATATAGTTTCCACGTTTTACTACATCAAAATCAGCAAACAACAAAATAAAGTTTCCCTCTACTAAAAAACATGACAACTGTTTTTTAACCAAGGGCAGCGTGCCCTGTTCAACACCTAATTTTGTCAGCGTGACAAAGTCAAGGTTTAGCTGCTTCTGTTGTTCAGTTCTACTTATGATCAAGTGTACTGCTGACAAGACCAATATAAATTAATATTCTGGTAGGATGGGGATTCGTTCAGCGCTACTCTAGTGCCAGGAACTGGGGTCAGAGACAGCTTTCTATCTCATCTCCAGGACAATTCTCGTCTCCAAGATAATTCAGCTCAGGATCATGACAGTCATCAGCTTACTAAATGAGAGGAAGCGGAAGTACACTGGTCAGTGCGAGATTTAGGGATGTCCTTTTGACAAAACAAGACTCAGAAAAGGCTATTTACCAACATATCATCTGAAAAGAAGGTTCCAAGACTAAGTCAGGCAGATGAAATCAGGTAGGGTCAAAATAGTTTGAGCAAGCCAACGCACACTGTCCTGTATTCAACAATGCAGGAGGCAGAAATAACAAAGGAGAAGAAACACAACAA
>Ga0181612_178595_pt1 | contig 13357 bp, 7 predicted proteins | sample HoacroProtozoa21_FD_119630 | JGI IMG/M metagenome (GOLD analysis project Ga0181612, IMG submission 119630) | Hoatzin crop microbial communities from Cojedes, Venezuel. Combined Assembly of Gp0051906, Gp0051904, Gp0051908
ACTCTCCAGCCTGTCCAGGTCACGCTGAATGGCAGCACAGCCTGCTGGTGTATCCACCACACCTCCCAGTTTGGTGTCATCAGCAAACTTGCTGAGGGTACATTCTAACTCTTCATCCAGGTCGTTGATGAAGAAGTTAAAGAAGTACAGCGTCTGTACTGAGTAGCACTCTTACTGAGTTTTGAGAGAAGTGGGGATACCTGTTCCCATATTTTATTTTGAAAATCCCACTTTTTACTCTCCCAAGAAAGGTTTAAATCCTAGGAAACAAAATACACAACAATTACACTGCAAATTGGAACGCTTTCATTTGTATTTATTTAACTCATTCATGGTTTTGTCACTTACGAGACATGTCTTTCAAAATACATGTGCAAGTCCCAATTTCATCTTCAAAGATGACAGCTTTCTTATAAATAAAACTTAGAGCTAACACGTGAATTTCCTTAGTATCAATACATTACCATACAGCCCACATGCTTCGCAGGTGTCGCTGGCAAATTTCTGAGAGCAGAGAAGACTAAAACCGTATAAATCTTTCCATCTGAAGGTACGTTCGTGTGTCAAAGCCAGTATTTCACGACAATAAACTTGATGAACGAATAATTGCAAATCGAGTCCCCGTGTCTGCTTTCCTCTCGCTGGTGGCTCCTGTTGCTCGTGGGCACATCCCTGCACGGGCACGTCCGCGTCTTCCGGCGCCTCGTGGGGATCGTGTCTGCCGTTGGCCAAGCCCCTAGTCTGGGTGGCATCAAAGGGAGTTCAGTGCCGCTTGAGAATTCTTCGAATTCACACTATTTGCAGTAATTGTGTCGTCATGCGCCGTGTTTTGGCGTTGTGGAAAGATGGGTGAGAGGGGGAAGAAGAGCCGTAGAGAAGACAGCTTATGTTTAGACAAAAATATCATGCTAATCAGCACAGATGGGATGAGAAATACAGAAAAAGTACATGATAGTTTAATAGGTTTTTGGCAAAACGTATTGGCTTTTTTTTCCCTCCTTTGAATATACCTGTCTGTGGCTATAGCTTTTCTGTGACAAAGATCTGAGTGATTGTTTTATATTAACATGTTTGAAGCTAACCATCATGAGCTTAGTTTTTATCTCTCTAGATACTGGTACAGAAGTCTTCCAAATACAATGCTTCATTTTTCTTTCGTTCTTTGTGTTTGGATGGCAAGCTGTGGAACATATTTTTGCACAGTATGAAGCATCTTGGCAGACTTCTTAGGCCAAGTATTGGTAGTTTTAGAGTTATCTTTGGATCTGTCAGAAGTGCTAATAGGCTTTGTTGAGCTTCTTTAAGTTTTGAAATCATATTTGCTTTTTGCTTTTCTGCACTTTTTTATTTAACGATGATTAAGATTGCACTTGAATTCATGACTAATCTAATTTTGCTCCCCCATGTGCTTTTTGTAGAAGACTGTCTTTATCATATAGCAACCCGTTCATGTCTGTAAGAAGCTATTTGGTAACAAATTCCCTAATTCAGCATTTTTGGGTGTATTACGTTTTCCTCCACCACCACCCCATCGCCTCCCTTTTTTTAAATTTCTGTGTTTTTAGAAGTGGAAATATCCTCTACGAACAAAAATCCTGTTTAGTTTTCTTTGCACTGTAAAAGCCTCGCATAACATAATGCAGTTTGATCAAGTTACCTGCATGGTGGCTTTCTAGTTTTGATAGTAAAGATGGTAGGATCACATTCTGCTGCTTATTAGAAGACATATTAATTATTTAGTAAATGATGCATGATTCACGCCTCTACAGCATGCGCAGGGCAGTCATGTTGGTGATGATGTGGATAACGTGGCTGGCTGACGGGGTGATGGGGGGGGAAGTGGCCGTAGCCTCTTGTGCAGCTTGCTCTGTTTTCCTTTCTGGATTTCAGTTATTTACAATCATTTTTACGTAAGTACTTTTTAATATTCTGAGCAGCAAAGGCAAGGAAGAAACCCGTGCTGCCTAGGAAGTTTGTATGTGAAGTTTCGGCGGTGTTACTTGCTTGTGTCTTGGTCTTTCTGTCTACGCTTGAAGGCAGATTGCAAATGTGCTTTGCTCACAATATTCTCTACTGCAGTCAGTTTTCTTTATGCTATACAAACGTACCGATCACTGAAGTAAAACTGGCTGTTTGAATCCTGCCTCTTCCCCAGAGCTGGGCATCCACTGGAATTTTTGGAGCAAGAGCGTTCTCCGTCTCCTTCCTCGGTTTCCCCAGCCCCGCAGAGGTGCTGCCGTCCTCCGCCGAGGGCAGCCGGGTGTCTGAGGGCGCGGAGGGTGCCGCTCGGGCGGCCACTCTGCCTGGCCTTAGCTTCTGTCTTCAGCGCCCATCGGTATTCCCAGCTGTCAGAGTTGTTCTAGCATAGACTGGGCTTACGTTTGAATTTGTCATACTAGAAATGTCGTCTAAGAGAGCTGGTTTTATGGTCGGGTTTGTGATTGTTTTTTTTTGTACTTTATCAGGCAGCTTTGAAGTTTCCATAAAAGTGACAGAACATATTTTTTCTCAGAAGTATCTTGTATTTAAGAAGCTGTATGTGAAACATCATCAATTTTATTGTTCCAAGACCTAGCTCCCAAAAAGTTAGGGGAAAGATATTGCAATTAAGAAGTACCCTGACATGAGATGACATACTGCTTTCTTTCGTTAAGCCACATACTGGATGTAGCGTAATAGGAGGATGAAATTTGGGTTGGTGGGGTTTTTTTTGTTAAGGACACTTTTTTATGTAATATCATTAATCAAAAGCTATTTTCTGTCTTCCCAGAGAAATCTGACAGAGTATTTTGTAGCAGTTGATGTCAACAACATGCTGCATCTCTACGCCAGTATGCTGTATGAACGCCGCATCCTCATTTGCTGCAGTAAGCTGAGCACTGTAAGCGAAATGCAGAATAATTTCTTCTGTTCACAGTACCTTGTGTGAAATGACAGTGGTATGTAGGAAATGATCTGATGGTCTCCAGGTCCCCCTTCCACCCTCAGCTATGCAGCCTCAACTCAGTTCTGTGGTTCTGTGTGATGCTTTTACTGAACTTCTGTCGGTCTCTGATGTTCAAATGAAAAAGTGTTTTTGGACACAGGAATTCTGGGGGTTGTTTGGTACATAAATGTACAAACATTTATGCCGTACTGAAGTTCCTTTTTCATAATTTACTTGACAGGAGAAAAAAAAATAGATAAATGGTATTGTGAAATGGATGTTCCTGTGACCTTCTCTGGATGGACCAAAGGGGTGGGCTAAAATACATTGACAATCCACATTTTTGCATTTTTTTTTTATTAGGTGTAGTCTTAATGCTACTTAGGCTCCCTTGAGGGTCGGAGAGATGAAAGCTACTGAAAACTCTAGAGTACTCTCTTCTAAACGCGGCTGGACATCAAAACAAGCACACGGCTTGATTAGTTCAGAGTTTTGTGTCGTGCATTTCAAGGTTTATCTGTCAATAAGATTGTGATTTTCTTTAGAAAAGGAAATGTTAAGTTTTCATTCTGTTTGCTCTGTAAATGGGTATTGATTACTTTCCTTTATGGATGACGAGCATAAGATGGTTTAACTCATTTTGCTTTCTAGCGCTATGGACTAAGTACTTGAGCAATCCCTTCTAAAATACAAGCTTCCATTTCCATTTTGTGTGGTATTAACCAGTCTCGTACTGGGCAACCGTGACCTACTTCGTGTTTGAGATTAGAACTGCTGCGTGGAATGGAGAGTGCTGTGGAAGGCTGAGCTATCTGCGTGCAGTCGTGTAAGAGTGGTCTGTCGATACCGGGCAGAAACACGGAGGAGAGTAAGAGTTCATACTTAGACTGTTACAGTATCGTTGAAAAGCAACTGAAACTAGGAGAGTTAGAATAATCTCTGGGACCTGTTAATAATCATTAAATATTTACAATCAATCCCACATTAAGCTGAAAGAATGTAAGTATCATAAAGTTTAGTATCATAGAGAACTTTTAAAATCCTGACTTTTGTATCTACCAACTGTTCTATGTCCTCCCTACTAGAATAAACAAAAATCCCCCAGGCCTGGTAATTGAATAAAATGAAGAAAAGAGGTGTTCATTTCAGAAACCTAAAGAATGAAAAGAATAGTGAATTATCAGAGAGGAGGAAAGGAGAGAACAGTTATCCAAAGCATTTCAAAAGTTGTGTGGTTGGTGGGTTTAATCTCCCTTTGTGACAGAGCCTGGGAAGAAGAGTTACTCACCTGTCACTGTGCCTGCCTTAATGAGCCGTTTCACAAGCAGGGTGGCGTTTTCGTTCCTATCTTTCTGCTATTCCTCTTCCTTTTGCCTCTGTCCAAGATAAAAGCGTGTCTGGTTCTTCGCTGGGGAGGGGTATTCATTCTGTGTGTTCTTATCTTACAACTTTATATATAAACTGCTCCAAGACTGGAGTGACAGTGGAAGACAGGTTTGAAGTGTTGGGCCGGCGCCAGCGATGCCTTGCCTGCGCGCTCTGCTCGGCGTGTTCCAGCCCTAGGAACAAGCTGCATTATTTTATTTCAAACTGTGCTCAGCGGAAGCCAAGACCTTGTAACTGGAAACGTACCAAACTGAGAATTCTCAAAGTAAAGTGAGGGTGGTGCGCTGGTGAGGGGGATTGCTTTCTTTGTTTTTATTTTTTAGTTTTTCAACAAAAAAGTGGAAGCAATGTATTTGCAGTTAATTTCTTTTAACTTTGAGAGACATGGCATACTTCATACTTTAGGTTTGAATTTAATATCAGGTGAGAGAGGGAAAATTAAGCACTTCTGGATATAAAATCTTCTGTGGTGGAATTAATTCTGTGCCATAATTCATCATATGGAATTTAAATTTTGATTTGAAATATCCTTAATATAGTCAAGTTGAATAAGATTTAGAGGTAACTGAATGAGGTTGGGTTTATTAGCCATTTTATAAACCATGTGTACTGAACCTATGGAAGAATTATTGCTGTTTCTTGGATTTATTTTTTTCCCCTACAAAAGGAAACTCAAATAATTTCTCAAAACATTACAAATTCTTTATGTATTCTGTGATCTAACTACTTACGAAAAGCCAGATATGAACCAAAATGCATAAAAACCCCTGTGCTTGACAGAAGACCACGTGCTGCTGGGAGCATGGAAGGAGCTCTCCCTTCATCCGGCGCACTCTCTTCCATCAGAACGTGCTCGCGCAGCCCTGCCTCAGCGAGGCGCGGCAGCAGGTTGTCTCTCCCGGGGAGAAGGTGGCTCACATGAGGCCTGCTGGCTCTTAAAAGACTTAAACTTGTGAGTTTCTGTGATGCTTCCATTGGGCTCCATTACAATGAGGTGAATTTCTTTACGTAGTTTTTCTGTTGTTTTTTGAGTGTTAGTACAAAGCAAAAAATACTCTTCTGACATGGATACACTTTTGTTCCTGGGAGCTGAGAGCTTGCCATGTCACTTCTTCCATGTCACAGCAAGCTCTGATGCCCAACCTCTTATTCCCTGGTTGGCTCCTGAGACGCCTCAGGCTCTGCGGGTGAGGAAACGGTGGGCCCTAGGAGAGACAACACTTCGTTAATACCGTTCGCCGAACGCCCTGGTGATGCAGCGTAGCCAGGAGCTCGCGCAGTTCTTGTTCTCCAGCAGTCTCACAGCCACCGTTGGAAATGTGCAAGCTCTTCCGTCCCCAGAGCCCGCCTGCTGTCCTTGTAACCTGCCAGTGTAGGTCCTGACCTTCACACGCAGCCTTTGCAGCAGCCCTGCTTTCACTGCTGAATTCTTCTGCAGCTCAGGCTTAGGCTTTCCGCTTTGTTTTTAGCCCTGAGTAATGCGGAAAAATGATCTCACAAACACGCAGAAGGCGGTCGTTTTTTCCAGTGTGCGTTGCACGTTCGTAGCCCTGCGCTGCGCCTGTAACGCGGCGCGGTGTGCGTGCATCGGCAGGGAGCCAGCGAGATGCGCTGGGAATGGCCCGTTCAGCATCCGCTGGCAAATGCTGTGTGTATGGCAAAATCCCGTTGATTTCATTTGCTCAAATAAGGCTTTTAGAGTATTAAATGTAAAACTGCGAAAGGTGAATTAGTGAGCCGGCGTCTTTCTTACACAGCTGTCTCTTTACATTCTGTAGCAACAGCTGCAGGAGGCTGCGGCCGTGGAACTCATCTTATTCCAAAATGCTGGATTCCCATAGTTTTGACGGTTGGGCATTTCTCAGGCAGCCTTATTATTAAGCGCTTGTTTTCTGCGCGGCAATCACTAATCAGGTGAGGTCTCCAGCAAATACGCGATTTCTTTTTTATGAGCCCTTATCTTGGCAGAGTTGAAGGACAGTACTGGTGCTTACCCATGGTAGTGTGGTATTTGAATTCACGCCAGATAGCAAGGTGGGAGTACAGCTCAAAAATAAGTGACAGGTTATGCTCAGATGTCTGCAGTGTTGAGCATTATGCCTGTTTAATCTTTTCTTGCTGAGTTTTAAAACCAATGGGAGGGGGGCTTGGAAGGGGCCTCCTTGGAGTACTGAGTTCACTCCTCTGCAGCAGCAGCCAAGTTATAGAATAATGCCAGGAAATAATCCATTTGATCCTCATAGAAGCAATTTTTAAGTAGGAATTCAAATTTTAAACAGCGTTTTTTTCCAGACATATTTTTGACTTGGAGAACAGAAACAGAAAACGTAAAGGATGAAGGAATATAGAGGAAAACCTGCAGTGGGAAAGGATGCTCTTTTTTTCCACTGCATGCTTTGGAACCAGGCTATGCCTTTCATCTAATCTGTGGGAGAGGAGCAGCTTCTCCAGTACAAACAATAGAAAGAGAAGTTGAAATATAATGGAGCAGGGATAAATCTTTACTGTTTTTTGAGTCATAAATATAGAATAAATTCAAGATTTTGTAGGTTCTAACTTTTGCTTTAAGTAGTATCCTAACATACAAGTAATTCCATCCCATATGGGCCACAGAATGATGTTCACCTGCTAACAAAGAGCTTTCTTACTGAGAAGGACTGAACAGGCATCTGCTCAGACCCTTGCTGTACCCTGTCTGCTTCCAAAGATGCCATGTCCTGAGGACAGTGGTTCAAATCTAGTTTAAATTCTTGCGTGTTCTCACTTATGGAAACACGTTATCAGCACTGGGATGCTTTTGAGCTTTGTGGACTCTCGTGTTGTGACACTTGCCAAATCAAGCAGTGCTAAGGAGAGCAGTGACTGTGTAGCTTTTGTGGGAAGAGTAAATATGACCTTTGCAAAAGAAATCCATGCCCCGAATCTTAAAAATCTTTAAAAATTTGGGTAGGATTGAACAACGTTGAATTCTTCAAAGCTATTGAAGAAGTTTTTGTGGCAGAGGAGAGTTTGATCCTCTTGAGGGTAAACAACTGTCGAAAACGTTGAGGGGAAAAAGGGTGAGAAAAATTACCAGTTTCCTAATCCTGGAAGTCGCTGAGCAGTCCAGCAGTGCTCTGTTCTGGAACTTGTTCAATATCCTCACAAAAACCAGTTTTATAAAAGGGGGGAAAATGTTGTGGCAGTCATTTTATTGCATAGCATGGATAAATATAATGCTTATGAGAGAAAACACTTCTAACCATGGAAGCAGTCAGTCTGAGTAACTGAAGTAATTATTAGCACTCAGAGATACGGGATTTTTTTTAAAAAGAGAGAGACATCGATCTATGAAAATGCCAGCTTATTACTCAGTTGAAGGCTTAGAAGCCAAGAAATTATTATGAAGGGAGAACAAAAAAGAGGGCATAATGCCACTAGATGTGTTCATGGCTTGCCCACATTGTGAATATTGCGTGAGATCTTATCTAGTCCAAATAAAAAGTGGTAAACCAGTCAAAAGTACAGAGAAGGGTAGCGAGAACAAGTGAATGTACAAAAGAATCTCTCGATTAGGGGAAGTGGAGTAGACCAGACATCTTCACTCCGCCTGGTAAAGATACTGAGGCGGCAGGGAACTTGATAGAGATGTAGAAAATGATGTGTGGCCCTTAGAGGAGAAGTAGGAGAGGATTTTTTGAGCATTTTGCGACAATAAATAAAAACTCAGAGCATCCATTAGAACTGTGAGGGAATAGGCTCAAAATGAAGAGACAAGGCAGGACTTCTCAATGTGTTTGATTCATCGGCACATGTGAGCTGCAGGCTGGTGGGGACGGAGAAAATGGAAAATACCAATTTTATTGATGACTGTGTTGATCAGTGGTCTTAGTAATTAGTGTTGACCACTGTTGGACAGAATCCTGGGAGACAAGGGATTTTTGGTGTGGCTTACTAGGCTGTTCTTTTTGTTAGGTTTTCCTAGATGAGGTGATAGGGATGATTGGAACTCAAGAACACTATTAAACAGATTATTCCTATAATAATTCCTATAATATTCCTATAGTGTGTTAGCCACACTAACAGTATCTCTCCACTACGTACAAGGTATAGCTTAAAATTCTGGCTTTTTGACTTGAGGAGCTTTACGTCTGAAATTTTCTTCATTAAAGTTCTGTATGGGTTTACACTTGGCACACTGGATCTTAGGTTCTGAATGATTTTTAAAAGTCTGTATCTATTTTGAGCTGTGGATTGCAAAATATATTTCGGTTCATCTTTATAGTCACTTTTCTGCTTTTGAAAAACACCTGCTTGTGAAGCTCATGCCTCACCATGGTTCTTATCTGAACCGCAATAATTCTTCCAAAAAATCCTTGTTCCTTGGTCCATTCTCATTGCTTATCCAGATCTGTATTGTTCAGAGGCTTAAAAATAACACATAAAGTGTGTGCCTGTCTTCAATCTTCTTGCCTAATGACCTGCATTTTAATCAGAAATCCAGGTTCTGTTACTTACAGAAATTGCCTTGGAATTGAGTAAAGGCTTTGGCATTGAACAGAAGCCAAACTGCGTCCCGAGCTGTAGCTGATTTTCCCTGACACGGAGCCTTAAGAGACTGTGTTAGCTCACCTAGACCATCTTCTTTACCCGTTGTGGGTTCCCTGTGAAGTGGTATATAGTTCAGTAGTCTGTCTTAGTGGAAATTAATAATAATGAGGGTTATCTACTTTTTTTTTTTTGGGTTACACTACATCTAGCTGAATTAGGATTAATGTCGTGATTTGTCTTTTCTTGGTTTCATCTCGCACAACTTCTGGCCACCACAAGGACCTCAGTCCTTTAGAATTTGTCTTTCTGGTATTTGTAAGCAGTGTTCCTTCTCCCTCCTTGCTATTGTCCAGACGAGCATTAGATGCTTGATTTCATCGTGCCTTCAATTACGTGCTAGGCTTTTGTTGAGTATTGTTCTCAAAATGTGTCTTGCAAGCGGAACACGTTGTGGTACTCGTGCTGGGCATCATTTGAGATTAAAAGACACTCTGAAGTGCAAAACACTGTCAGGGTGGATGCGATTGCCTGTCACCTCTTAGTCTTTTCCTTGTATGTGTCTGTCTGTAGGAGTGTTCTGATTTGTGTATTTATTTTCTGTTTTCCCAAGTGTGTGTGTGTTCACATCCTCTTCTAGGTTTTGCCAAGATCTCCTTATTAAGGATTACCACCTTCTCCATTTTAATATCCTTAGTGAATGTGGCAAATATCCTGCTTATCTTATTCTCCAAATTATTAATTATAGCTTGAAATAGGATTGATAGACATAATTTCCTCCAAAGCTCTGCGAGGATTCTCCCCATGGCTTGGCTGGCACGTGTATTTGCTATTTGTGATCTTTTTCATTCAGTACCTGCCAACATCAAAACTATTCTGGATGAGTTTTTAAAAATATAACCAAGAAATTCAGTGTATCAAACAATTTGGAGGGCAATTAGATAAAAATCCCTTTTAAATAATAAAAATCTAGACACCGAGTTTAGTATGATATATTCTTAAGAAACATGTACCACTTACATTGTATCTTCCCAAGCTCAAATAGTTTTTTAGTTTGTATTGTAATTTCAGTGCAGTTTTATGATATTTCATGGATGGTAATGACCAGGAGTGGGGGATTTGCCTTTACTATTTTTTAGTTCCATTTGTGTTTTCATTTCTGTGTTGCTGTTGCTTTATGGAACACTGGGTGTTCTTTGCAGGTTTTGTTTGTTGAATGAATCATGTTCGCAGCTGTTTACGAAGTCGGGCGACTGACAACCACCATAAACCAGTCATGCTTCACCTACCAATACCCTCGTTTTTAACGAGAGTGCTGTATATTTTGTAATAAAGCGTGTTGATATGAAAGCAGAATTGATTCTTTACTTTTTTTCTTCTAACCTTGCCTTTTTAAGCTTGGGTTTTGTCTTATTTATGATCCTGTTTTAATGTGTTTTTCAGTTAACTGCCTGCATTCATGGGTCTGCAGCTATGCTCTACCCGATGTTCTGGCAGCACGTTTACATTCCTGTTCTGCCCCCACATCTATTGGACTACTGTTGGTAAGGCTATATATATGTCTGTATGTATATATATTATATGGATGTGTAAATATCACTTAGATTCGCAACAGTTTTCACATTTCTGTATAGTAAGGCTTAAGTCCTCTTATGATGCAACTGTTACTCTAAAAAGCTATAGGCATATTAAGGAAGCAACCAATGTGGTAAGTACAACAATTTATTTTCATGGCGAGATACAAGTGTCGATCAGTCTGTTGAAATACTTTAATGTGAGTGGTTACTATGGAATGCTGCAACTTAGATAGATATTGTGTAATTAAAATCTGTTTTTGGCATATCTATGTTAAATGTTAAAATCTGAATTAGGCCTCCAGCAGTAAAAGATACAGTGGAGAAGATACTCTCATTTTTCTGCTTTCTTGAACTTCTCTTGGGCGTGGGGGAAGGGAAAGCTATTCATTTTCTTGTGGTGATCTTTTATGATCAGCGTGTGCTTAGAACATGGCATTTACCTTATTTAGGGCAATGAATAGAAAACTTTCAAAAACTTACCCATTATGATGTGAGAAATTTTGGCACAGCCCATGAGCAACCTCCTATAATGTCAGAGCTGCCCTGTTTCGACCAGGAGCTGGGACTGTTGCCCTCCTGAGGGTCCTTCCAACCTGTTCCATGCTTCCACACTGTCCAGGTGGCCTGAGGAGCCTCCTTGTTCGCCGCGGGGGTCTCCCGATGAGCATGTCGTTAGGTGTGTGGGCTTAAAAGTTCAGAGGCCTTTGTACAGTGCCCCTCAAGGAGCCTCTCAGTTTTTACTTTCTTTTCTAGTGCGAAGTCAAACATTTCACCTAATCAGCCGTAACATCATCTCCCCCGTTCGCTGTGCGCAGGAATGGTGGATGAGCGCTCGGAGTAATTCACAAAGAGGAAGTTCGAGATGCTACTACTTCTAGTTACTCAGCTGTTAGTTACTGCTTCCCATGCTCAGTTTGTGTGACTTGCCCTTTTTTTGAATCCCCTCTGTCTACAGAGCAGGGAGATGAAGTCTGCCCAGAAAGGGCGGCCTGACCTTAGGCTGCCTAGAGAAGTTAAACTTTCAAGCCCTGTTAGAGGGTTAATGGAATGGTTGCCTGGACATGCAGGGGTGGAATTAGTAAGGCCAAAGCTTGGCTGGAGTTAAACCGAGGGATGCAAAGGGTAACGAGAGGCTTCTACAGGCTTGGAAGGAAAAGGAAAGCACAAGGACGGCGTGGGCCTGCTGCTGCGTGGTCACACAGGAGAAGGGTGCAGACGAGGCTGAGGGACACGGTGCCTTTGTCCTCACTGGCCAGGTCTGCTGGCTGGCCCACCAGGTCTCCCGGGGCAGCAGAGTCGGGGGCTTCGTGCGCTTTCGGGGATGGCTTGAACACCTAGAGACAGCCTCCCTCTGCCGCCTTGCATTTTAAAAAGTCCTTCTCGGGGGGGGGCAAACAAACTTACTGTGTCCTACAGTACCATATTTTAAGTGTGGCTCTTGGTGTGGAGGTTGGCTGGGTTTTTGTAAGAGTGATAGTGTTCTGTGTGGCATTTTCGCCGCGTTTAAACAAGAGTAAGGAACCAGCCAGGATAACCAGCATTTTTAAGGGAAGTGCTAGGAACTGAAACATGCAGATTTAAAGAAGCTTGCTGCTCTGGAGATGATTTAAATGTTAAGTATGTGCCTCTGTCGAGGATACACGGAATGGAATCTAAAAACTATTATCTCCGGTAGAAATGAACCTTCACTTCAGTCCCTGCGCAGGAAGGGCAGATCCCAGTCATTTGCGCTGCCAGCAGGTGCCCTTTCTCTGCGTAATGGGCTTCGCACGTGTAATTAACACATGGCGGCCGCCGCTGCCAGCTCTCCCTTCAGGTACTGGCTGCTGGGAGCGCTCGGGACAACGAGGTGGGTCACAAGAGGCTTTTACGCTGGGTTTGAAGATTAGGTATTCATCGACTTTCTGACAAAGACATGTTAAAAGGGGCCAAGTCCAGATCCTGCAGCTGGGAGCAGGAGTGTGCAAAAAGCAAACACTTGGGCAGTGTACCCGAGGAAATAATGACACAAGTCACTGAGCTCTGCTGAATGAATTTTTTCAGGGCGTAACACCCTGTCCATAAAACGAGTGAGCCCGCTAGTGTGTGAAAAGTATGATTTAAAAATGTTTAATTATTAAGCAGATTGTAATTGCGGGCTCACAAATACAACAGCTGATTACCTTAGATGTGAATTTAATTGGAGAGGTAGCTACACACACTGTAATTGTTTGGATAAGTCAATTTAGCAACAATTTTATGTGATGTAAATATATTTCTCAAAATAGTCCATGTATTTTGTAACCACGTGAATTTAGAGACGTCATTTTTGCCTAGGAGAACTGAGAAATCAGCTCTGCTCTCTGCTTTAAGGCAGTATTATTGCTTAGTGGCGTCTGCCTCTTAATGGAAATGGTCTGAGATTACTTAAAATAAGAGTTCAATTTTAATTATTGCCTGGGTTATTTCTTTTGCAAATGTGACATAAGAATTTTAAAGAGCTGAAATGGAAACAAAATTTAAAGTAATGAGAATTCTTCAGTTCTTATGACTACAAATACCATGTTCGTTCAGTTGACTGTGTCCATTTATTGACTGTTCTGTATGATGCTTTTGAATCTTCTCCTGCTCCTTTGAAAATCACAGAGGGGTATATAGACTGCATTGCTCGTGATCTTCGGAAGTTTTTGAAAAAATATATTCCACCTGTGATTATTTGGTTTTAATTGTTGGAGTTGCAGTGGAAACTTTCCATGTAAAGGCAACTTCTAAGACCCCAGCTGGTATACTGACAGCTCCGTGGTTGTGAAATTTGAAATTTCTTGTGTTTCCTGGGGACGGAAGGGGAACAGAACAACTGTTGGATCTTTCCAGAGCTACAAAAAGGTAGAACAGCTCTCTTTGCAGAGAGAAATGGGGAAGGTAAACAAACTTCCCCCCGCCGGCTTGAGAATCTTTTGTC